>ODAI012643437.1_pt1 | contig 285197 bp, 274 predicted proteins | sample 1539321 | NCBI WGS metagenome assembly ODAI01 (sample SAMN02144231, study PRJEB22623) | gut metagenome | biome: sheep rumen | host: Ovis aries | place: New Zealand | reverse complement strand
GTGGAGTATGCCCGCAAGGACCAGCACGATGTCATCGTTCACTATGTAGAGCAGGGTACCACCAATGAGCTGGCTACCCAGGATACCGCAGCTACCGCTTATGAAGATGCTTCTTACGATATCTCCACCAGCGCTCTGCTGAACAAAGACGATATCGCTTCCTGGAGCCGGGTCGGCATCAGATCCGTTGACGAAGCCAAACTGAGCGGCACCATGGGCACTGCTGACGTTCATGTTTACGTGGAGTATGCCCGCAAGGACCAGCACGATGTCATCGTTCACTATGTAGAGCAGGGTACCACCAATGAGCTGGCTACCCAGGATACCGCAGCTACCGCTTATGAAGATGCTTCTTACGATATCTCCGACAGCGATCTGCTGAGCAAAGACGATATCGCTTCCTGGCGCCGGGTCGGCGTCCGCTCTGAGGACACCTCCAAACTGAGCGGCACCATGGGTTCCTCCGACGTTCATGTTTACGTCGAGTACACCCGCAAGGGCACTCACACCATCACCGTCTACTACTGGGATATCACCGATCCGGAAAATCCGGTTGCCCTGAGCGTAAACGGCAAGACCTCTGATTCTGTCAGCAAATACGCCGACGAATCTTACAATGTTACCAGCCTGACCACCATCAAAGTTACGAATTACCAGAACCCGGTCGTTGCTGCCGGCAGTGATCCGCTCAGCGGTACTATGGGTGACAAGGATCTGGTCATCAACGTAAACTACACGAAAGTAAACGACCTGTCCTACACCATTGAGTACTACTACGTTGGCGAGGACGCTCCTTTCGATACCGAAACCGTTGAGAACGTAATTCACGGCACACAGGTTGAGGACGTTGTCGATTCCGATGCACTGGCAAAAGGCTTTAAACGGGATCATGTAGAAGGTACTCCGTCAGAAATCACCGAAAACGGCATTGTCATTAAGGTCTACTATGTAGAAAAAGAACCCACTGACGTTGAAATTCCGGTAACGCACACCTATTACACCAATAAACTGGATGGCACGACAGAGGAAGATGGTTCTCAGTCCGGTGCTTCTCTGGTCATCTCCGTATCGGAAGCCCGCGAGACCATCGTTGATTTGAGCGAAGTCGGAAAGCTGCTGACCTACAACGGCGAAAATTATGACTTCTCTTCCATCCGCGTAATCGGCGTACTGAAAGATGAATTCAAAGCTCCGATCGTACCGGGCGCTCCTGTTGGAGAGGAAATTCCTGAGCAGGAAGAATCCGAAGAAGAAGAGCCCGAAGTAACCACCAGCGACATTGCTCTGCTGACCGATGACGATGAGGAAGCCGAAGTTCCTTCCACTACACCGGATCAGGCTTCTCTCCTCTCTTCTAAAGAAGGCAAAACTGCGAAAGCTGTCGTTCTTCCTCCTGAGGTAGAATATACTTCTGATTTCACCTATCAGCCGGAATACGATTATGAAATCTTGCTGACTTACGAGAAAGACGAACCTGAACTGCCCGAAGAGCCGATCCACGTTATCCCGGAACCCGGCGACGAAGGCGATAATAATCCTCCGGTCATTATCAATGATCCTACCGTTCCGCTGGCTCCTCCGCCCAGCAATCTGGTTACCATTCTGGATCCCAACATGCCTTTAGGCAACCTGCCGCAAACCGGCGGTGTTGGCGGACTGACTGCAGGCGCAGGATTGGTTGGTCTGCTCGGCGCGGTTCTGAATCTTTTCCGGAAAAAAGAAGATAAATAACCATCGCGCTTTTTAAAACAATAAAAAAGAGGGAGAAAAATTCTCCCTCTTTTTTTGTTAGCCAAAAAGCTGCAAAAGCTGATGAAACAAAAAGCAGACCGCAATTCCCGCGACAGTCGGAACCAAAAAGGCCATCGCCGTCCATTTGATGCTCTGCGTCTCCTTATGAATGGTAAGACAGGTCGTCGAACAGGGCCAGTGCATCAAAGAAAAAAGCATCACACTGACAGCCGTTGCCCCTGTCCATCCGTTTTCGGTCAAAAGCTGCCGGAGCATGGACAGGCTTTCCATCTCCACCAGGCTTCCGGTGGACAGGTAAGCCATAATGATAATCGGAACGACAATTTCATTGGCGGGCAGGCCAAGGATAAATGCCAGCAGAATCACGCCGTCCATCCCCAACTGACGGGCAAACGGGTCCAAAAAAGCGGCACAATGCGTCAGCGCTGTCGCGTCCCCGATTGTAAGATTGGCCATTAGCCATATCAAAAGCCCCGCAGGTGCCGCAACCGCTGCCGCACGGCCCAATACAAACATCGTCCGGTCAAAAATGGATCGTATGATCACTTTACCGATCTGCGGCCGCCGGTAGGGAGGAAGCTCCAGTGTAAAGGAGGATGGAATGCCTTTCAGTACGGTTTTGGAAAGCATCCAGGACACCAGAAACGTCATGAAAACGCCCAATAAAATCACTGCCGTTAGCAGCAGCGCTGACCCCATCGACTGTCCCAAACCACTGCCGGTCCCTACAAAAAACATGGTCAAAATAGCAATCAGCGTTGGGAAGCGGCCATTGCAAGGCATAAAGTTGTTGGTAAGCATTGCGATTAGCCTCTCGCGCGGGGAATCAATGATCCTGCATCCCACAATTCCCGCAGCGTTACATCCTAGTCCCATACACATCGTCAGGCCCTGTTTTCCGCAGGCACTGCATTTTTTAAAGTAGCGATCCAAATTAAACGCAACCCGCGGCAGGTATCCCAGATCTTCCAATAGAGTAAAGAGCGGGAAAAAGATAGCCATGGGCGGCAGCATGACCGAAACCACCCACGCCAGCGTCCGATAAGCCCCATGGACCAGCATATCGCACAAAAACTGCGGCACGCCAATCCAGCCGAAAAACGCCGCCAGCCTTCCTTCAACCCAAAACAGGCCGGTACTCAGCCATTGCGACGGAATATTCGCGCCGGCGATGGTAAGCCAGAAAATACTTGCCAGCAACGCGATCATAATGGGAAATCCCGTGGCTTTGCTGGTCAGGATTCTGTCTATTTTCCGATCCCGGCTGCTGTAACCATGCCCATCCGAATGTACCGCATGGATGCAGATTCGTTCTGCCTGACGAACCAGTCCTGATACCATTTCATCCCGCAGAGCCTGCTCGTCAAAGCCCGCTTCTTCCAGCTGTTTTCTGGCTTTTCGCAACAGCTCCTGCACGTCAGGCCTATCCAGAACATCCTCGTCCAAGTACTGCTGTGCCGATCGAATCAAATCGTCTTCCCCCTCCAGCAGGCGCAGTGCCAGCCAGCGTGGATTCAGCGCATTCCCGCAGCATTCCCGCAAAGACGGTTCCAGCGTCTTCACCGCCTCTTCCACTGCCGGCGCGTATAACACCCGGACCGGATCGGCCAGGGCATCCTTCTTCTGTGTGATTTCATCCACCGCGTCCATCAGCGCATCCAGGCCTTTTCCGCTTCGGGCGCAGGCGCCGGTCACCGGCACGCCCAGCTGCCGTGACAGCTCATCGATATCCACCCGGATTTTTTTCTTTTCGGCTTCGTCCATCAGGTTGACACAAACCACCGTACGCGGCGTGATTTCGATGGTCTGCAAAACCAGGTTCAGATTGCGCTCCAGGCAGGTGGCGTCGCACACAACCACCACCGCGTCCGGATCGCCGAAGCAGATAAAATCCCGCGCGACTTCCTCCTCCGCCGAATGTGCCATCAAAGAATAACTGCCCGGAATATCCACCATCACAAATCCTCGGCCGTTATGTTCACATCTACCCTGCGCATTAGATACCGTTTTTCCGGGCCAGTTCCCCGTATGCTGATTCATTCCGGTCAATCCATTGAACACCGTACTTTTCCCCACATTCGGGTTTCCCGCCAACGCAACCACCTGATCCTGCGAGGACTGACGGCGAATTACCAGCCCCTCATCCACTGCCTTTCTCCCTGTTGAACCGCTGGTCAATCCCAACGCGGTCACCCCTTTCTGAAAATAGCTTTTCTTTGCGCTGTGCCAAAAAGGAAACGTCCCCGAAAGGCATTTTTGCTTCCGGGGACGTTTTCAATCAGCCGCAGAACACCAAAACCCCCGCCGAGTCTTCCGCGCGCAGTGCGATCACCGCGCCGCGGATCAGATAAGCTACCGGGTCTCCGGACGGGCTTTTCTGCACACATTCTACTTTTGTTCCCTCGATCAATCCAATATCCTGCAGACGGCGGCGCATACTGCCCTGTAGCGTCAGTTTTCCCACCCGTGCAGTCTGCCCGCATTGCAAATCGGTCAAAGGCTGTATAGGATTCATAAAGATAAGCTCCTTACCATAAACTGAAATTAGGAATCGGAAACTTTGTTTCCTAATGCCAAGATATGTCAGGATGCCAGATGGTGTGCAAGGGAGGGGGAATGCCATGGAATCATCCGCGTTTTATACCATGAAAGGCTACGAGCTGGCGGCAAATACCCAAATCACCACCGCTATGGAGGATTATCTGGAAATGATCTGCCGTTTGGAAAAAGAAGAGGCCGGCCCTGTCCGCATCCGGGCGCTCTCCCAGAAGCTTCATGTCAAGCCCTCATCCGCTTCCAAAATGGTTTCCAATCTGCAGGAAAAAGGGCTGGTTACATCAAAAAAGTATGGCGAAATCCATCTAACTGACAGCGGCCGTACCTTTGGCCGGTATCTGCTGTACCGTCACGACCTGCTGCACCGTTTTTTGTGCTTCCTCAACCACTCCCAAAATGAATTGGAGCAAGTAGAAAAAATCGAACATTTTGTGGATGAAAAAACCGTCCGCAGCATACAGGCGTTTTTAGACAGCCTGCCGCAAGAAAGCAAAATGTAAAAAACGCCCTGGAGCGAATGCTCCGGGCGTTTTTGATTGGATTTTCAGCGGCGGCTCCGCTTAACCCACGCTTTCGTTGCGCGTCTTGGATAACGCTTTCGATTCAGCACAGACGTCCTATTTTTCCTTTTCCTCTTTCGCTGGACCGCTCATCAGATACAGCGCCGTTCGCATGGTGTGAATCGGCTCTTCTTTCTCAGCCACCCGCACCGCGATATAAGGCTTTGCTCCAGCGCCGATGGATACCCGGCTGCGCAGCGCCGCCGATACCCGGCCGGCCCTTTCAAGATCAAATACCGATGGATAAAAAACGATCATATCGTTTTTCTGGGAGATTTCATAAATTCCCAGCGATGCGGCGATATTGCGCAAAAGCGCCACGTCAATCAGGCCTTGCACTGCCTGAGGCGGATCTCCAAACCGGTCGATCAGCTCATCCGTCACGTCCATGGCATCCTCTTCATTTTGAATGGAGGCAATCTTTTTATAAACATCGATGCGCTGAGACAGATTGTCGATATATCCTTCCGGGATATGGGCGCCGATACGGATATCCACCAGGCATTCCCGCTGGGGGACTGTATCTTCCCCTCGCTGTTCGCTCACCGCCTCGGACAGAAGCTTTAAGTACATCTCATACCCCACGGCCTCCATATGCCCATGCTGGCTGGTGCCCAGCACATTGCCCGCGCCTCGGATCTCCAAGTCCCGCATAGCGATGCGAAATCCCGACCCGAACGAGGTGAATTCCCGGATGGCTGAAAGACGCTTGGCCGCCACATCGGTCAGCTCCCGGCCTGGGAAAAAGGTGAAATAGGCATAGGCCCGCCGGTTGGAGCGGCCCACCCGCCCCCGGATCTGATACAACTGGGAAAGGCCCATCTTGTCCGCCGATTCGATAATCAGCGTGTTGCAGTTGGGTACATCCACCCCGGTTTCGATAATGGTGGTGCAGACCAAAATATCAATCTCATGGTCCAGCAGCTGCCGCCAGACCTCAGACAGCTGCTCCTCGTTCATCTTGCCGTGCGCGGTCGTGATTCTGGCGTCCGGTATCAGCTGACTAATCCGATGGGCGCAGGAATCAATGGACTCCACCCGATTGTGCAGGTAGAACACCTGCCCACCCCGGCGCAGTTCCCGGCGGATGGCCTCGGTGAGGATCCCCCAATCGTGTTCCACCACATAGGTCTGCACGGGATGGCGGTCCATGGGTGCCTCTTCGATGGTAGACATATCCCGGATACCAGACATGGCCATGTTGAGCGTCCGGGGAATGGGCGTTGCCGACAGGGTCAACACGTCCACCGCTTCGCGCATTTCCTTGAATTTTTCTTTATGAGCTACCCCAAAACGCTGCTCCTCGTCGATGATGCACAGCCCTAAATCTTTGAACTGTACGTCCTTTTGCAGCAGCCGGTGGGTGCCGATGATGATATCCACCTCGCCCCGGCGCAGCTTTCGCAGGATCTGTTCCTGCTGCTTGGGGCTGCGGAAGCGGGACAGCAGTTCCACCGTTACCGGGAACCCCTGCATCCGCTCCAAAAACGTTTGATAATGCTGCCAGGCCAGAATGGTGGTGGGCACCAACACTGCGCACTGTTTGGAATCCATTACGCATTTGAAAGCCGCGCGGATGGCCACCTCCGTTTTGCCAAAGCCCACGTCGCCGCATAAAAGCCGGTCCATCGGCCGGGGAGACTCCATATCCTCCTTGATTTCGGCGATACAGCGCAGCTGATCGTTGGTCTCCTCATAGGGGAACCGTTCTTCGAATTCCTTCTGCCATTCGCTATCCGCCGAGAAAGCAAAACCCTTGGCCTGCATGCGGGCGGCATAGAGCTTGATCAGCTCTTCGGCCATTTCGGTGACTGCTTTTTTCACCCGCTGCCGGGTTTTTTGCCATTCCACCGAGTTGAGCTTGTTGAGCTTGACCGTTTTATCCTCTTTGGGGCCGATGTATTTGCTCACCAGATCCAGCTGGGTCACCGGAACAAACAGCGCGTCGGTCCCCGCGTAGCGGATCTTGATGTAATCCTTGGTCACGCCGTGAATTTCCCGCTTGACCACTCCTTCAAACACGCCGATGCCGTGAGCGGCATGAACCACATAGTCGCCAAAGGTCAGATCGGACAGCGAGCGAATCTGTTCACCCGGTTTTTTGGACTTTTTCCGTTTGACCGTTTTAGCAGCGGCCTTGCCGTGGGTAATGAGGGCAAATTTTAATTCCGGCAGTTCCATACCGCCGGAGAGGGAACCGGCCATGACACAGACCTTTCCGGGCGCCAGTTCCCGCTCTCCGGCTGTGACCGGAATATTTCTTTCTGCCAGATCATCCCGCAGCGCTACGGCGGCCTTTTCAGTACCAGTCAGCACTGCCACTCGGTAATCCCGACGCAGAAAGCTGTCCAGATCCTCTTCCAAAAGCTTCAGATCGCCGCCCCAGGGGGAAAGCGCCACAGCGTTGAGGCTGACAAGCTCACTGAGCCGAACTTCCGGCAAAGAGCGGGCAAAGTTTTCCAGGATGGCGCAGGGCCGCCCCTCCATCGCCTCCAGAACCTGGGAGAATTCCATGGCAAAGGTATCGCAGCCCTTGAACAAAACACCCTCCTGCAAAAGCTGTGATACATCCTCATAGTGCTGCCACATGGAGGTCTTGGAAGATTCTTTCACCGAAACCATTTCGCAGAAAATCAGTCCCGCGTCCGGCAGATAGTCCAGCAGAGTTGCCGGCTTCGGATAGATCAACGGCAGGAATTTATCGATATTGTTTAACGAAAGTCCAGCCTCCAGCTTTTCCATGTCGGCAAGCAAGAACTCTTTCGCCTTGACTCCCTGTTTGCCCTGCAGGGAATCATACGCTTTGCCCAGACGCTTGACCAGCCAGGCGTTGTCCGGATACAGCACCTCCCTAGCGGGGGTGATCAGCGCTTCTTTGACCGTGTCGATGCGCCGTTGGGAATCCAGGTCAAAAGTGCTGATGGTGTCGATCTCATCTCCCCAGAATTCCATCCGGTAAGGAGCCGGCGCGTGCGGCGGATAAAAATCCAGAATACCGCCCCTCAGCGAGAACTGGCAGACGCCGTCCCCCTGGTCCCGCCGCTCATAACCGGCATGTACCAGACAAGCAGTCAGATCCTGGGGGGAATGTTCCTCGCCGGGATGAAGGGCCATGGTGTTTTTTTGGAGCGTTTCCGGCGGCAGGGTATACTGCAAAAGCGCCTCGATCCCACAAATGACCATCGGGACTTTTCCCTGTACAAGACCGCTCAGCACTTTCAGACGGGCAAATTCATATTCCCGGCTGACCCCCTCCACATCCCAGAAAGTAAATTCCCGCGCCGGGTAGACAGAGGCTCTGTCCTCCCCCGCAAAAGCATTGATATCCTCACACAACCGGGTCGCCATCGCCTCGTCCGGTGTTACCACCAAAAACGGCCCTGTCTCGGACAAAGCTGCCGCTACCGCTGCTTTATGGATATGCCCCAGACCGGTCATTTCAGCGGGCCATCCTCTTTTTGCCATGGCCGCCAGCAGCGTCCGATACTGTGGCGCGGATGAAATCACATCCAGCAGCATTGTCTTCCCTCCCCCGTTTTGTGAAAAGCTATTTTCCATTATATGCGTTCATTGCGTCATCCATACGGCCGGACACGATCATACCGGCCATTTCCGCCGCGTGCTCCAGCACGCGGTCCAGCGCCTTCTGCTCTTCGGCGGAAAACCGGCTGAGTACCCACTTGGCCAAATCGTAATCCGGATGCGGTTTGGCCCCCACCCCGATTTTGACCCGGGGGAACTGGTCGGAACCGGTAAGATAGATGATATTTTTCAATCCGTTGTGCCCGCCATCGGTCCCCTTGCGGCGAATACGCACATGTCCCGGTTCCAGCGAAATATCATCCATAAACACCAGGACCCGCTCCATGGGTATCTTATAAAAAGATGCAGCCTCCTGTACTGCCTGACCGGACAGGTTCATAAAAGTGGAAGGCTTCATCAAAAGCACACGGTGCCCAGCCAGGATTCCGTCGCCGCACAGGGATTTGAATTTCAGGCGGTCGATTTTTACACCCAGCTCACCGGCAATCCGGTCCACCGCCATAAAGCCCGCGTTGTGCCGGGTATTTTCGTATTCCCTGCCGGGATTGCCCAATCCGACGATCAGAAATTCCACCGGACCCGACGGCACATCCGCCTTTTTGGAAAAGAACTTCAGCATATTTCCTCCTTCGCCGGGACCATCGCCCGGTTTTGCCCCAAACGCCTGGCTTTTTCAGGGCAGACAATCAAGGCGGGATATTTCACTACCCCGCCTTGCAAATAAAATCGGATAAAAGGTTTCGTTCCGCCGATCAGACGAACAGCGGAGAAACGGGTTTGTCGGCATAGATGCGCTCGATCGCCTCGGCGAATACCGGGCCCACCGGAACCATGGTGATCTTGGGGATTTTTTTCTCTTCCGGCAGCGCAATGGTGTCCAAAAGCACCAGCTCTTTGATGACGCTCTGCTCAATGCGTTCAATGGCCGGGCCGGACAGTACGCCGTGGGTAGCGCAGGCATATACTTCTGTAGCCCCACCGATTTCGATAATAGCTTTGGCGCCGTTGCACAGGGTACCGGCGGTATCCACCAGGTCGTCTACAATGATGGCGCGTTTGCCTTTTACATCGCCGATGATATTCATGACCTCAGATACGTTGGCTTTCGGGCGGCGTTTGTCGATGATGGCCAAAGGCGCGTTCATCCGCTCGGCAAATTTTCTCGCGCGGGTAACGGAACCCAGGTCGGGAGAAACGACCACTACATCGTCTTGATCTTTGAAGCGCTCTTCAAAATAGGGAGCCAGAATCGGAACGCCCAGCAAATGGTCTACCGGAATGTTGAAAAAGCCCTGGATCTGCGCCGCATGCAAGTCCATAGTCAGCACACGATCGGCGCCTGCGGTGGTAATCAGATCGGCCACCAACTTTGCGGAGATCGGGTCGCGGGCCTTCGCCTTACGATCCTGCCGCGCGTAACCCAGATACGGAATAACTGCGGTGATGCGGCCGGCGGAAGCGCGTTTAAACGCGTCCATCATGATCAGCAGTTCCATCAGACTGTCGTTGACAGGCGTGCTGATCGACTGTACCACAAATACGTCGGATCCGCGGACCGATTCATGGATGGAGACCGAAATCTCACCATCGGAAAAATGGGAAACATCGCATTTGCCCATGGGCAGGCCCAGCACTTTGGCGATATGCTCAGCCACCGCAGGATTGGCGTTGGCGGAGAAAATTTTGATATCCTTACCGTGAAGATTCATTTTTTTAACTCCCTTTTCATGTTATCCTGTTTTTCGTTCTATACTCCACCGTCCTCAGACGGCAAAAGACTATTTTTTCCGCGGGCCCAGCCGCAGGCGGCGGGCTTTGGCCCATCCGGGTTTGACCACCTGACGCGCCCTGGCAACGGCCAGCGCGTCCTCCGGCACCCGGTCGGTAATGGTGGAACCGGCGGCGATATAGCTGCCGGAGCCGATTTCTACCGGCGCGATCAGGTTGCTGTTGCAGCCAATAAAGCAGTCGTCGCCGATAACGGTGCGGTATTTATCATGCCCATCGAAATTGACCGTTACCGTTCCGCAGCCGAAGTTGACGTTTTTGCCCACATCGCTGTCTCCCACATAGGTCAGATGAGCCACGGCCGTATTTTCATCGATTACGGAATTTTTCACTTCCACAAAATTGCCGATTTTGACTCCGGCTTTCAGGTGGCTGTTTGGCCGTACATGGGTAAAAGGGCCGATTTTAATCTTTTCATCCAGCCGGGACTTCTCGATCTGGCAGGCATTGATCTGGCAGCCGTCTCCCACCGTACTGTCCTCAATCACTGTATCCGGGCCGATGACGCAATTTTTCCCGATGATCGTTTTTCCTTTTAAAATGGTGCCGGGCAAGATGGTCGTGTCCTGCCCAATCGAAACGCCCGGCGCGATCACAACGCCGTCGGCGCAGACAATTTCCACGCCCGCGTCCAGATGCCGCTCCAGCTCAGCCTGGCGGGCCATTTCGTTGAGCCGCAAAAGTCCTTTGCGGTCATTGGCGCCCATCGCGACCCGGCTGTCCGCCGCCTGATAGCCGCAGACCCGTCTGCCCTGCGCCGCCGCGATGCCGATCACGTCGGTCAGATAATACTCGCCCTGGGCATTGTCCGCCCGCAGCCTGTTCAGCGCGTCCAGCAAAAAATCCACCGAAAACCAGTAGGTCCCGGCGTTGATTTCCCGGATACGCAGCGTTTCTTCATCCGCGTCCGCCTGTTCTACAATGGAGGACACATCGCCTTTCTCGTCCCGGACGATGCGCCCGTAACCGGTAGGATTGTCCAACCAGGCGCTGACCAGTGTAACAGCCGCCCCTTCTTTTTTATGTAAAAGATATGCATTTTTCAAAGTATCGGCATCCATAAACGGCGCGTCTCCGCACAGCACGGCACAGTCCCCGCCGCGATGGCTTTCCAGAAAAGCCCTGGCCTGCATCACTGCATGCCCGGTACCCAGCCGTTCTTTCTGCTCCACCCAGGAAAACTGCGGGACCGCCTGCCGCACCAAATCCGCGCCGGCGCCCAGCACCGCGCAGACATCCTGGATACCGCATTCTCCCAGCGTGTCGGAAATCCAGCAAATCATGGGGCGAAACAGCACCTCACACAACACTTTCGGGCGGGCCGACCGCATCCGCTTGCCGTCTCCCGCAGCCAGGACAATCGCGCATGCCTGTTCCAAATTTTCCACCTGCCCTGTCTGTATGAATTCCTATTTCATGAATACGCATTCGATATCGATTATATTATTGCAATTTTTTTACGTATTTTCAAGTAAAATAGTCCAACTTTTCGTCGAATGCTATCAATTTCGTATAAATGTAAAAAAAAATGTGAAATATATAGAAAATCCTAGAATTCTTTGCTATAATAATTCTGTGCCTATTGCTCATTTTTGAGGATGGGCTTTAGGGTTGCGCGGATATACACGGGAACAGCCACCGCGCAATAAGACGTAAAATAAAATAGGAGGTTGATTCCCTTGAGCAAGAAGTATGTTTACCTGTTCAAAGAAGGAAATGGCTCTATGAGAGAGCTGCTCGGCGGTAAAGGTGCGAACCTGGCCGAAATGACCAACCTGGGCCTGCCGGTTCCGCAGGGCTTCACCATCACGACTGAAGCCTGCACCCAGTACTACGAAGATGGCCGCAAGATCAACGACGATATCCAGGCTGAGATCATGGAATACGTTGGAAAAATGGAAGAGATCACCGGCAAAAAATTCGGCGATCTGGAAAACCCGCTGCTGGTTTCTGTTCGTTCCGGTGCCCGTGCTTCCATGCCCGGTATGATGGACACCATCCTGAACCTGGGCCTGAACGAGGAAGTTGTTGAGGTTATGGCGAAAAAGTCCGGCAACCCCAGATGGGCTTACGACTGCTATCGCCGCTTTATCCAGATGTATTCCGACGTTGTTATGGAAGTCGGCAAAAAATACTTTGAGCAGCTCATCGACAAGATGAAAGAGGAAAAAGGCGTAACGCAGGACGTAGAGCTGTCCGCCGATGACCTCAAAGAGTTGGCTCGCCAGTTCAAAGAAGAGTATAAAGCCAAAATCGGCGAGGATTTCCCCACCGATCCCAAAGAGCAGCTGATGGGCGCAATCAAAGCGGTATTCCGTTCTTGGGACAACCCCAGAGCGAACGTATACCGCCGCGACAACGATATCCCTTACTCTTGGGGTACCGCTGTTAACGTACAGATGATGGCGTTCGGCAACCTGGGCGACACTTCCGGTACCGGCGTAGCTTTCACCCGTAACCCCGCCACTGGCGAAAAGAAACTGTTCGGCGAATTCCTGATGAACGCGCAGGGCGAAGACGTTGTTGCCGGCGTTCGTACTCCCCAGCCCATCGCGCAGCTGGCTGAGGTTATGCCCGAGTGCTACAACCAGTTTGTTGAGATCTGCGATATCCTGGAGAAACATTACCATGATATGCAGGATATGGAGTTCACCATTGAGGATCGCCACCTGTACATGCTGCAGACCAGAAACGGTAAACGTACCGCTACCGCGGCGCTGAAAATCGCCTGCGACCTGGTTGACGAGGGCATGATCGACGACAAACAGGCTGTTCTGATGATCGACCCCAGAACCCTGGACGCGCTGCTGCACCCGCAGTTCGACGCTGCCGCTCTGAAAAAAGCGACTCCCGTTGCCAAAGCTCTGGCCGCTTCTCCCGGTGCTGCCTGCGGTAAAATCGTATTCACCGCTGAAGATGCCAAAGCGTGGGCCGCAAAAGGCGAGAAAGTTGTTCTGGTTCGTCTGGAGACCTCTCCTGAGGACATCGAAGGCATGAAAGCTTCTCAGGGCATCCTGACCGTTCGCGGCGGTATGACCTCTCATGCGGCTGTTGTTGCCCGCGGCATGGGTACCTGCTGCGTATCCGGCTGCTCCGACATCAACATGGATGAGGAGAACAAGAAATTCGTTCTGGCCGGCAAAACCTACCATGAGGGTGATTACATCTCCATCGACGGTTCTACCGGTAACATCTACGACGGCATTATCCCCACCGTGGACGCTTCCATCGGCGGCGAGTTTGGCCGTGTAATGGAATGGGCTGACAAATACCGCAAACTGCAGGTTCGCACCAACGCGGATACTCCTACCGACGCGAAGAAAGCCAGAAGCCTGGGCGCTCAGGGTATCGGTCTGTGCCGTACCGAGCACATGTTCTTCAACGACGGCAGAATCGCCGCGATCCGTGAGATGATCTGCTCTGATACCGTTGAGCAGAGAAAAGCTGCGCTGGCTAAACTGGAACCGATGCAGCAGGGCGACTTCGAAGAGCTGTACGAAGCAATGGAAGGCTGCCCCGTAACCATCCGTTTCCTGGATCCGCCTCTGCATGAGTTTGTTCCCACCGAAGAAAAAGATATCGAAGCGCTGGCCAAAACCCAGGGCAAGACCGTGGAAGAGATCAAAGCGATCATCGCTTCTCTGCACGAGTTCAACCCGATGATGGGTCATCGTGGCTGCCGTCTGGCGGTTACCTATCCGGAAATTGCTGAGATGCAGACTGAGGCTGTCATCAAAGCGGCTTTGAACGTTCAGAAGAAACATCCGGATTGGACCATCGTTCCGGAAATCATGATCCCGCTGGTTGGCGAGATCAAAGAGCTGGCTTACGTGAAGAAAGTTGTCTGCGAAACCGCTGACGCCATCATCAAAGAGGCCGGTTCCGATATGCACTACAAAGTCGGTACCATGATCGAGATCCCGAGAGCTGCTCTGACTGCTGACGAGATCGCCAAAGAGGCAGAGTTCTTCTCCTTCGGTACCAACGACCTGACCCAGATGACCTTTGGCTTCAGCCGTGACGACGCAGGCAAATTCCTGGGCGCGTACTACGACAAGAAGATCTATGAGAACGATCCGTTCGCGAAACTGGATCAGACCGGCGTAGGCAAACTGGTCAAAATGGCTGCGGATCTGGGTAAACAGACCCGTCCTGACATCAAACTGGGCATCTGCGGTGAGCACGGCGGCGACCCGTCCTCTGTTGAGTTCTGCCACAGAGTGGGCCTGACCTACGTATCCTGCTCGCCTTTCCGCGTACCGATCGCGAGACTGGCTGCTGCACAGGCGGCTATCAAGAACCCCCGCAAGTAAGAGTTCTGTCATTCACCATTGGATTTGATGAAGCACAAACCTTCTATAAATCCCATGGATACGGCATAAAACCGTCAAAATGGCATGATTTGACCGTGGAGGTTTATATCTAATCGCCAAAACCCCCGTACATTCCCAATTGGGCAATGTGCGGGGGTTTTTATTGTTATTTTGGGCTGTTTGTACAAATCTAAACGGGAACGCAAAAATGTATTCTGATTTCAAAAATACATTTTGTCCATGCTCGCTGCTATTTTCACAGCAGCCAGTTCCGTAATTTTGGACGAATTCAGCTTTCAGTAAAGGGGGCCATTATGGGACGAGACGATCAAAGGCAAGCAGTAAAAAACATTCCCTTGGAACAACTGAAGCCATTTAAGAATCATCCCTTTCAGGTACGAGACGATGAGGAATTTCGGCATCTTGTTGAGAGCATTGAAATTCACGGTGTAATTCATCCAGCGGTGGCTCGCCAGATTGGTGAGGAATGCTATGAACTAATTTCTGGTCATCGACGCAAAGCGGCTTGTGAAGTATTGGGTTACTCTGAGATGCCTGTTTTAGTCCGGTCTATGACGGATGATGAGGCAGTTGTAAACATGGTAGATGCAAACCTTCAGCGTGAGACGATTCTCCCAAGTGAAAGAGCCTTTGCATACAAAATGAAGTTGGCAGCTATGAGCCATCAGGGGCGTAAAGGATTTACTTCCGCCCAACTTGGGCGGAAGTGTGTCGGAAAAGAATCCAGAGAGTTAATTGCTGAACAAGTCGGTCAAAGTCGCAACCAAATTTCTCGCTATATCCGTCTTACTGAATTGATACCAGAAATTCTTGAAATGGTTGATAATCGAAAAATCGCATTGAATCCAGCAGTATCTATTTCCTACTTGGACAAGAAGCAACAAAAGCTACTATATAAGGTGATGGTAGCACTAAAAGCAACCCCATCTATTTCTCAGGCAAAAGCCATCCGAGAAAAGGCCAGTGAATCAGACTTCACAGAAGATTACTTGGTTTCTATCTTATCGGAAAAGAAACCAAACCAGAGAGAGCCGATGATTGTTGAAGAAGAAATCAAGCAGTATTTCCCCTCGCATTACAATAGTGAACAGATACACAACACGATTTTACTGTTGATTAGGAATTGGAGTAAAAAGCGTGGCTACACACAATAAAAGGTCATTATACCTTGTCACAACAGGGAGCAGAAAATTTTTCTGCTCCTTTTTTTATTTTTTGCGCAACAAACGGCCTCTGCCGTGGCCTACAAGTGAGAGTTACATCTCATGGACCTTGAAAATTCAGAAGAACATCAGGTACAACCGTCCCTCGGAGAGCCACTCCGGTGATACGCCATGACGCCTACGGGTCGAGCGACTTCCCTATCGCCGGTAAAGAGCTTGATAACTTGAGGCCACGATCCAGGGACAGGGGGAAAACTTACACTCAGCCACAGTCCGAGCGTTAAAAGCGTCGCAGGCAATGGGAGTGTCCGGTACAGAACCGTGATAAATGAATCCTAAATCAAAAGGATGCCGAAATGTTCTTGATTTTAAGAAAACCCAAGGGGGTAGTTTACCCTCCTTACATTCCATCTTCTGTTCAAGACACAGGAGGAAACTGAAATGAACACACAAATTATCGCCATCGCCAACCAGAAAGGCGGCGTTGGCAAGACAACCACCTGCGCAAACCTGGGTATCGGGCTGGCACAGGCCGGGAAGAAAGTGCTGCTGATCGACGGGGACCCGCAAGGAAGTCTGACCATCAGCCTGGGCCACCCCCAGCCGGACAAGCTACCCTTTACCCTGTCCTACGCGATGGGCCGTATCCTGATGGACGAGCCGCTGAGCCCCGGCGAGGGTATCCTGCATCACCCGGAGGGCGTTGACCTGATGCCCGCTGACATCCAGCTCTCCGGCATGGAGGTCTCTCTGGTGAACGCCATGAGCCGAGAGACAATCCTGCGGCAGTATCTGGACACCCTCAAGGGACAGTATTCCCATATCCTGATTGACTGTCAGCCCTCCTTGGGGATGCTTACGATCAATGCGTTGGCTGCTGCCAACAGGGTAATAATCCCCGTCCAGGCGGAGTATCTGCCCGCCAAGGGCTTGGAACAGCTGCTCCAGACCGTAAACAAGGTGAAGCGGCAGATTAACCCCAAGCTCCAGATCGACGGTATCCTGCTGACGATGGTGGACAACCGCACCAACTTTGCCAAGGAGATTGCGGCTCTGCTGCGAGAAACCTACGGCAGCAAAATCAAAGTGTTCGGAACTGAGATTCCCCATTCCGTCCGGGCAAAGGAAATCAGTGCCGAGGGCAAAAGTATTTTTGCCCATGACCCCAAAGGCAAAGTGGCCGAGGGTTACAAGAATCTGACCCAGGAGGTGATAAAACTTGAAAAGCAGCGCGAAAAAAGTAGAGCTTGCTCCATACGATGACTTGTTTTCCACCGAAGAAAGCCGCCAGGATGCCAAGCTGGAGAAGGTACGGGAAATCCCGCTGTCTGAACTGCATCCTTTCAAGAACCATCCCTTCAAAGTCAAGGATGACGAAGCCATGATGGAGACCACCAACAGTGTTCGGCAGTACGGTGTTCTGGTTCCGGCGATTGCTCGCCTGGACCCGGAGGGTGGCTATGAGCTGGTAGCCGGTCACAGGCGGCACCGGGCCAGTGAACTGGCCGAGAAAGAAACCATGCCGGTCATTGTCCGCGACCTGGACGATGATGCCGCCACCATCATCATGGTGGACAGCAACTTGCAGCGGGAAAGCCTGCTTCCCAGCGAGAGAGCCTTTGCCTACAAGATGAAGCTAGAGGCTATGAAGCACCAAGGGGAACGGTCCGATTTAACTTGTGCCCAAGTTGGGCACAAGTCGGATGGAAAGAAGTCACGGGATATTTTGGCCGAGCAAGTTGGTCAGAGCCGAAATCAAATTCAACGCTATATCCGCCTGACAGAACTGATTCCCGAACTGCTGGATATGATTGATGAACGGAAAATCGCACTCAATCCGGCTTATGAGCTGTCTTTCCTCAAAAAAGAGGAACAGCGGGATTTGCTGGACGCGATGGACAGCGAACAGTCTACCCCCTCTCTTTCCCAGGCCCAGCGGCTCAAGAGATACAGCCAGGAGGGACATCTGACCCTCGATATGATGCGCGTCATCATGGGCGAGGAAAAGAAAAGCGATCTGGACCGGGTGACTTTCACCTCCGACACCCTGCGGAAGTATTTTCCCAAGAGTTACACGCCCCAGCGGATGCAGGAAACCATTATCAAGCTGCTGGAGGCGTGGCAGAAGAAGCGCCAGAGAGACCAGGAACGATGAAAGGAGCCGCCTATGAGGGATATTTCAGCCCGTGAGCTGAAAGGGCACAACATTCTTGCCGTAGAGCGTTTTCAGGATAACACCCGCTGGATGATCGAGTTTTCCGTTCAGCGTCCCAGTTCTTACGGTAGCCCCGGTGATGAAATGCGGCTGTTTCTCACAGAGGACGGGTATCAGGCCGCTCTCCTGAGTCAGCAGCGCCGGGAAATCAAAATCAAGCGGTATGCCCATGTGATCGAGGGCCATGTCCTCGACTTCAAGCCTAAAAGAAAGCATCTGCTGTTGCAAAAGAATCAGATTTGGAAAAGTCTGTGCATATGCACACAGACGACTTTTTCCATTATTTAAGCAAAGGAGCAATACCGCCGCATTTACCAGAGTCCAACGAACAAAATTTAGTTGTTATTGAAGCCTTTTTAGAAGCTGCAAAGCGCTATGCCCGCGGTGGATATGATGTAATTGTAGATGGAATTGTAGGGCCGTGGTTTTTAGAACCATGGAGAGCCCTTGTTCGAGAAGATTATGAAGTACACTATATTGTTTTAAGGGCCAGTAAAGAAGAAACTATGAAGCGAGCTGTGGAGCGCTCAAAATTAGACAGAAAAACAAATGTTGAATTAGTAGAAACCATGTGGGAGCAATTTTGCAATCTGGGAATATATGAATCGAATGTTATAGATACGACCACTTATTCCATTCAAGAAACTGTTTCCGCAGTACAAGAAAAAATCGCAAGTAGGGCAGCGTTGTTGTCTTAGATTTTTTTGCTTTTTTGTGGTATATTATCCTCAGACAGAGCTAAAGGAGAGAGCGGAACATGAAAAGCGATTATTCAAAAGAAAGCATCACAGAGTTTTTAAGCCGAAAGTACGGTGAGGATATAAGGCTTTTTCCGATAAAAGAAGGGCAGGAGTCACAGGCGTATTGGTTTTCGCGTGGCGGCAGAGAATATGTCGTGCGCATAAATTCAAATATGGAAGGCTTCAAAAAAGACAAATACGCCTATGAGCACTTCCGCTCGGATAGAGTTCCTATTCCAGAGGTTGTTGAAACAGGCAACTTTGACGGCACGCACTACTTCTGCATCAGCGTAAAAGCGGACGGGATTACATATGAGGACTCCGATGAAGAAACGGTTGTGCGACTGCTCGGCGATATTACGGATGTAACCGAAGCAATATCGCGAACCGATATATCAGGCACTTCCGGCTGCGGCGTGTTTGACAGCGATACGGGAAACGCTCCGTTTTACAGCTGGAGAGAATATCTTGCGGAGGTATTCGAGAGAGACTGGACGGCGGTAAGCAGGAGCTATGTTAACCTCTCACTCATCGACGAGCTTCTCGCGGCATATCGTGAGCTTATATCTTATTGCCCGGAAGAAAGAGCGCTGTTCCACGGGGATTTCGGCTCGAATAATGTTATCGTAGGCAAAAAATCGAGGATAAGTGGCGTTATAGACTGGGACTGCGCGGCTTACGGGGACTTTCTTTACGACATCGCGACCGCGTATTTTTGGCGGACATGGCTCATGTGCATGGAAAAAACTGCGGCGTATTGGGAGAGAAAATACTCTCACCTGCCGAGATATACCGAGCGAATTTTATGCTATGAGCTGCGGATAGGGCTGACGGAAATATACGAAAACGCTGTCGAAAACGATACTGAGACAACAGAGTGGCTTCAAAACAGGTGCCGCGAGATTTTGAGAGAATACAGACAAAGAAAGGCATGATAAAATGAGAATACTGTTCACAGGCTTTGACCCGTTCGGGGGAGAGAAAATCAATCCTGCGGGAGAAGCCGTAAAAATGATGAAAAACGAAATACAAGGCGCGGAAATTTTAAAGCTCGAAGTGCCGACGGTGTTTGGAAAGGCAGGAGAGGTTCTTAAAAAAGCGGTGGAGCAATACAGCCCCGACGCGGTGGTGTGCGTAGGTCAAGCCGGAGGGAGAGCCGCCATTACTCCCGAGATGATAGCCGTGAACATAATGGACGCGCGCATTCCCGACAACGCCGGAAACAAGCCGTGCCACGAGCTTATAATAAAAGAGGGAAGAGAAGCGTATTTTTCCTCACTTCCGGTGAAGGATATCGAGAAAAATCTAAATGATAACGGAATTCCGTCGTCGGTATCGTATGGAGCGGACAACGAGTAAAAGAGTGACCGCCGAGATAACCCATTGCTCGGCGGTGTTCCTTTCCAAGTTAATTGCGTGATATAGATTGAAAAGTGGATAGATTTATGATATAGTGGATAAATTTATGATATAATGAGTTATCAACAAATCGGAATTTGTGGAGGTAAAATATAGATGAATCAAGGTAGAATTATTGTAATCACAGGTGCGCCGGGGACAGGAAAAACTACAACGGCATCTGCTGTTGCAAAAGAATCAGATTTGGAAAAGTCTGTGCATATGCACACAGATGACTTTTATCATTATTTGAGTAAAGGGGCAATACCACCGCATTTGCCAGAATCAAATGAGCAAAATTTGATTGTCATTGAAGCGTTTTTAGAAGCTGCGAAGCGATATGCTCGTGGTGGATATGATGTAATTGTAGATGGCATTGTAGGACCGTGGTTTTTAGAGCCGTGGCTCAACATTGTTCAAGAGCATTATGAAGTACACTATATCGTTTTAAGGGCAAGTAAAGAAGAAACTATGAAGCGAGCTATCGAACGCTCAAAGTTAGACAGAGAAACAAATATTGAATTAGTTGAAACAATGTGGAAGCAATTTTCCAATTTAGGAATCTATGAATTAAATGTTATAGATACAACTACGCATTCAATCAAAGATACTGTTTCAGCAGTAAAAGAAAAAATAGTAAGCGGTACGGCTTTACTATTTTAGACAATTCAAGTTTGTCGCACTGATAAAAACCCTTTAGGAACTAAAGGGCGCACTTCTATACTCTCTGTCGAGAGTAGTGCGTCCTGCGGAGCTTCATTCCCGGTCAGCAGAAGAAAACTGCTCGACCGTGAATGTTTCGTCACTTCGTTCCGTCAAGGTGGCTACACCCCCTTGCGCCGCTAATGCGGCTATCCCCTGTGGACTTGCCGTCCGCAAACAACATAACTGTTGTTCGCCGCCAGCAAGTTTGAAAAAACCGAATACCGAAAATTAGACCGTTGACTGGTCGCAATCTGCGAAAAGTTGACGGTCTTTTTTTATCCCCATTTTTCAAAAAAGGAGGTCAAACAGAATGGAAAAAGCGAAAACCCTTGAACAACTCCGAGCTGAAAAAGAACGAGCTGAGACGCAGCTTGCACAGGAACAGCACAAGCTCAACCGTCTTGAGAACAGAAAGAAGTATCTGGAGAAAGGTGAAAGGCAGAAACGCACCCATCGTCTTTGCAATCTGGGCGGCACGATTGAGAGCCTTGCCCCGGAGGTCAAAGATCTCACACGCACCGAAATGACAGAGCTGATGGAACACATCTTTTCCCTGTCCGAAGTCCAGCGAGCCGTCCGTCACATGGCGATTACCCATATCAGCCAAGCAAACAGAGAAAAGGAGTTGAAAGCCGATGGCACTATTTCATCTAAGCGTCACGCAGACTAAGCGAAGCGCAGGACAGTCCGCTATTGCTTCTGCCGCCTACCGTGCCGGGGAGCGATTGTATAGCGAGTATTACGGCGAATACAGCGACTACACCCGCAAGGGCGGCGTGATCTGCTCTGACATTCTCCTGCCGTCCCATGCACCGCCCGAATACGCAGACCGCCAGACCCTAAGTTCCTCCAGCGGACCATAGAAATTCAGCAGCAGATGGAGGCCCTTCGTCAGAGCAAAGCTCAAATTGCTTCAGAGGACTACAATCCCGGACGCCTGGATATGGAAGCCATTGAGGCAGCGTTGTGCGAAGCAGTTGAAATGCATGACGGTCTGGTAAGCGAGGATTTCATTGATCTCTTTGTTTCACAGGTTACACCACTGTCTGATTCCCGCTTTGCCTGGTGCTTGGACTTTTCTCCGCAGCCCACAGTTGCCTTTCTGAATTTAGCCGGTCAGAGGAAGTACACGACCTGCTCCATGGATAGTAAATTACACTTTGGTTCTTTTGCTGATGGGGAGGGGCACACCATCCCTTTTCCGGGCAGCCTGCGTCGGTGAGCTGCCCGGACAGCTCTAATTCAAAATGTACATCGTTATATACACAAGGTATGTACGGCGCAGGCTGCGCTGAAAGACTAATCTCTTTCTTTCGCACAACAGCAATCTTTCAAACAAAACAGGCGTTCCGTTCAGGACGGAACGCCTGTTTTTCATTCTGCCGCCGCGCGGATTCCTCCTGCCCCGGATTGGCCACTCCCGGCTTTGCTATCCTTCACAAGGACTTGTTGGTACCTTTTGACATTTCCCCCAAATTGGTACAAAAAGGCGGATTTCTTTTGATTTTCGATTGCCTTTGCCGCCGTATTCATGCTATGATAATTTGGAAATCGAAAATTGGAAAGAAAGGCGGTTTTTTCATGATTCGTTCTATTTCCATCGGCTTCAATACCATGGATGTATATGATTTTGTCAAGACCATGTATCCCGGCGGCAACCAGCTCAACACGGCAATTTACGCCAAATGGGCAGGGGCAGATTCCGCTTATTTAGGGTATTTTTCCGATGATGTGCGCGGCAAGCACCTGAAATGGGTGCTGGAAAAAAACGGCGTAGACCTCGCGCGCTGTAAGGTACTGCACGGACAATGCAGCTACGCCATGACCACACTGGTGGACGGCAACCGTACCTTTCATGGTACCCGCAAAGGTGTAAACGCCATGACTCCTATTGTGTTGGACCAAGAAGATCTGGCATATATCAAAGGTTTTGATTTGGTCATTTCCGACTGCTACTCCAACCTGGATGTAACCGAGATCCAGAAAATCAATGATTTGGGCATTCCCTTTGCCTACGATTTTTCGGAGGAATTCACCGAGGATATCCTCAAAGAATACTGCCCCCATGTGGATTACTGTTTCCTCTCCTGCAATCAACAGGGCGGCGAGGAGCAGATTCATGCGCTTCTGCGGCGGATACACAGTTACGGGCCGAAAATCGTTGTGGGGACCCGCGGCGCCGAGGGGCAAATCGTATTTGACGGCGAGCAGTTCTATGTCGGAAAGGCCGCGCCGGCCACTGTTGTTGACACGATGGGCGCCGGCGATTCCTTCACCTGTTCTTTTTCCGTTGCCTATACCGATTCTAAAAAAACCGGCAGCGAGCGGGTGCGGGAGGCCATGGACTTCGGCGCCAAATTCGCCGCGAAAATCTGCGGCGTCAACGGTTCGGTAGGTGATGGGCTTACCTACGAGGGCAATCTGGAAGATTTGTACAGTGATGAGGACGGCTACGTCTATAAGCCTTATAAAAAAACTTTAGGCGAAGTACAAGCCAAATAAACTGCCGATACAAAAAGGGTCTTTCCCAAATGCTAACGCCATATAAGGAAGTAATTTGTATCCGTATAATACAAGTTATGGCTGCCCTTTTTTTATAGGGGGTAAAAATAATGAAACCGCTAATCAAACCAAAGCGATTGGTAAAGGGTGATAAAATTGCAGCAGTAAGTCCCTGTAACGGCTGGGCAGGAGATATTGAAACAAAATGGAAATATGATTTGGGCGTTTTGCGTTTGCAGGAATTAGGTCTTCAGGTAGTGGCGGCACCAAACTCATTGAGAGGCTCTGATTATTTATCCGAAAATCCTGAAGCTCGTGCAGAAGACATAATGTGGGCATTTGAAAATAACGATATTAATGCGATTATTGCTAATGTCGGGGGTAATGATAGTATAAAAATCATTCCATACATAGACCCCAAAAGTATTTCAAATAACCCTAAAATTTTTATCGGATATTCAGATGTTATGAATATTCATTTGATGTGTTATAAATGCGGTCTTTCGTCCTTTTATGGTGATAATCTGCTTCATCCGATAGCGGATCAGTCCGGGTGGCATGAATACAGTAAAAGATCGTTTATTAAAACATTGTTTGATGCGTTACCTATCGGTCAAATAGATCCCTCGTCTGATTGGACTTTTGAGCCATCCGATTATATTAATATTAAAAAGAAGAGGGCTTATTATCCAAACAGTGGTTACCAAATAATTCATGGCGAAGGCGTTGTAACAGGGCGATTGATCGGCGGTCATACAGGGATTATGGAGCTTGAGGGAACTTGTATTGAGCCTACGGCAGAAGATTATAATGGGGCAATCCTGTTTATTGAAGATATTCCCGAATTTTTTAATGAAAAGGCTGTGAGCGTTTTCTTTGATTATTTGGGGCAAAAAGGTATTTTACAGAAACTAAACGGAATCATTATCGGCAAGGTTAATGAGGATTGTTCTTTTTCGAGGAGATCGCAAGTCATTCGGCAAATAGTTTTCGGTAAGTATTCCTGTTCAATGCCCATAGTATATGGACTGAATTTTGGTCATTCATCACCTATGTTTGTATTGCCTTACGGTGCACTTGCTGAAATCAATTGCGAAAATAAAACATTTTCTATTTTAGAAAGCGGTGTAATTACATAATTACGGTAGTAGATTTAAAGTTTGTCCCATACTGTAACAAGCAGGGAAACTGTATTGACAGTTTCCGAAAAGCAATAAAAAATGGTGGAACACCGTTTTGAGTGTTGCACCATTTTTTATTGGAAAACTTCCCCATCTGGCATTCCCCAATGGGAAAGACCCTTTTCTTTTGGCAGGAACACGCCTGCACCTAGGACAGCTGCGCCTGATCCGCGCAGTCCTGCTCTTCTTTCTGTGTTTTTTGCTCCAGATGAAGCCAGCGATCCAGCCTTTGGCGGGGCAGAATCAGATTGACAGCCAGTGCCGCCACTACGCCGATTCCCGTATCAAGCATTCGATCCAAAGCGTATGCAATGTGATGGGCGGGGGTGTTAAACAGGATAATACACAGCACCACGCCGCCGGGCTGCACCGCACCAGGCCAACGGAACTGCACCGAAACCACCACCAAAATCATGATTCCCAGAAAAAGAATCGGCAGCCGAAAGAAATAGTTCCCGGCCGGAAACAGCTGATGCTCGAGCCAAAACAAGCCGATGCCCAAAAATCCGCCGATGACGGTACCGATCAGGCGGTTTCCGCCATTGAGCCAGGAATTATCCATATCGCTTCCCATTCCAAAAATCGCCCCAATGCAGGCGAAAGTGGGATTGCGCCCGGCAAACACATAGATAAGCGCCACAAGCGTGGCCGCCAGAGCGGTTTTTATGCTTCTCTGGCCCATCCCCGGGATTTTGGCGTGGACGGGACGATGATCTTCCCTCATGTGAAATGAAACACTCCTTTTATTGGTAAGGCCCGCCCGTAGCTGGCCAAAAGTCAAAAGCCGGGCAGCCCCGTTTTGGCAGCTGTTCCAGCATATCACACTTTGGGGCTGATTTCCACCATCCGAAAACAAAAATTCCCTTTTTCCCAAAAACAAAGCGCCTTTGTCTCTTTTCTTATATAAACTGTCAAAATATGACCGCCTTTTCATTGTATCCGCTTTGTCTCCATGGTAGAATAAATACAAATACCATGAATCGGAGGTAGTTGTCATGTCTTTCTCCCTTCCCCATTTCACCTCACCTGATTTTTCCGCACCCCGCTTTTCCCAGGCGCCGGATGCGCTGCTGGTGCCTTCTCCCAAGGATAAGGTCGCACCGGAACAGTATCACGCGACCACCATTTTCCCGGAATATTTTAAAATCGGCGGTCGGTGGCTGCTGGCGAAAGAAAGCCGCATGGACTGTGTCGCCGTCTATGAAAACGGCGAAATCAGCATTCGGGAATTCCGCCGGCTCAAGCAGGGAGACCTGGTCGTTGTCGGCCGGACAGAGGATGCCTCTCAAGGGATTTTCGTCTATCCAAACGGGTTTGCCGCCGAAGAGGGCGGACCGGCGGAAGCGTTCGCTTTCCGGCAGGGGCGTTCCCGCGAAACCGCTTATTCCCGAGACTACGATTCCTTATACGAACTGCTGCGCCATGAAAAAGAGCACGGCTATATCACCTGGGTGTTAGGTCCTGCCTGCGCCTTTGACCACGATTCCCGCGCCGCATTTTCCAAGCTGGTGCAGAATGGCTACGTCAATGCCCTGTTAGCGGGCAATGCCCTGGCCACCCATGATTTGGAGGCCGGATACCGCAAAACTGCCCTCGGTCAGGACATCTATACTCAGAAATCCCAGCCCAACGGCCATTACAACCATATCGACACCATCAACCGGGTCCGGATGGATGGTTCTATCCCTGCTTTTATCGAAAAAGAGGGGATCCGCGACGGCATTATTTATAGCTGCGTACAAAAACAGGTTCCCTTTGTTCTGGTGGGCTCTATCCGGGATGACGGGCCTCTGCCAGAGGTGTATGGCGACGTTTACGAAGGGCAAAACGCCATGCGGGAATGTGTAAAAAAATCCACTACCGTTATCTGTATGGCGACAACGCTCCATTCCATTGCCACCGGAAATATGACGCCCTCTTACCGTGTGCTGGCAGACGGGACGGTCCGCCCCGTGTATTTTTACAGCGTGGATATTTCGGAATTTTCGGTGAACAAGCTGCGCGACCGGGGAAGTCTCGGCGTAAAAACGATCGTCACCAACGTGCAGGACTTTGTCGTCAATATCAGTAAAGGGTTGGGACTATAATGGACAACCATCACAATGGATAAAAGGAATCCTCCGTATGGCTAAAGCCATACGGAGGATTCCTTTTATGAGTTGCCCGGTCATCGTTCTTTCTTTTTTTGCAGAGAACGTCTTTTCTCCTTTTAAATATCGTTTCTGCTTAAAAAGTGCCAGGTGGAACCAATCACAACCGCCGACGCGAGAAAAGTCAGGATATCTGCTGCCGGCATCGAGTACAGCACGCCATCCAGTCCAAAAAAGAGCGGAAGCAGAAGCGCCAATCCTACGCCGAATACAACTTCCCGAATCATGGACAGCACCGTCGAGGCAAAGGCTTTTCCCATTGCCTGCAGGAAAATGAACGCTGCTTTATTGATGCAGGCTAAAACAATCATGCACAGATAAACCCGAAATGCCCGCACAGCGAATTCCGTGTAATAAACACTTTCACCGGCAGCGCCGAAAATCGCGATCAGCTGTCTGGGAAGTCCTTCCACAATGATCAAAGAAACAATACCCACGAGCGTTTCCGCACCCAACAGCATCACAAAAAGCTTTTTTACGCGATCACGGCGCTCGGCCCCCATATTGAATCCTACGATCGGAATACATCCGGCCGCCATGCCTACGACAATGGAAATTACGATTTGGAAGAATTTCATAACAATTCCAACCACCGCCATGGGGATCTGGGCGTACTGTTCCTGACCGAAAATCGGGTCCAAGGCGCCGTATTTCCGAATCATATTATTAATCGCCGCCATCGCTGCCACCAGAGAAATCTGGGATAAAAAGCTGCAGATGCCCAGCGAAAGCGATCGGCTAATGATCTGTTTTCGGAGCAGAAAACTCTCTTTTGTCAGTTTTACCGCTTTGGTGTGGCATAGGTACCAAACAGCGAGGATCGCAGTCAGCACCTGTCCGGCAACGGTGGCCACCGCCGCACCCATCATTCCCCAGCGAAAGACGAAGATAAACACCGGGTCAAGGATCATATTGACCACCGCGCCTGCCAGCGTAGAAGCCATGGCAAAGCCGGGGCTTCCATCAGAACGAATGACCGGATTCATGGCCTGACCAAACATATAAAAGGGAATACCCAGGGAAATATAGAAAAAATATTCTTTCGAATAGCGAAAGGTCTCTTCGTTTACCGTACCGCCGAAAAAATACAAAATCTGATCCGAAAAAAGCAGATAAACGGCACACAGCACGATTCCTCCCGCCACCGACAGCACAACCGCATTTCCAATGCTGCGATGGGCATCTTCCGGCTTTTTTCGGCCCAGGCTGAGGCTGACAAAAGCGCAGCAGCCGTCACCGATCATAACGGCGATGGCCAGGGCGATCACCGTCAGCGGGAACACCACGGTATTGGCGGCGTTTCCGTAAGAGCCCAGATAGCTGGCGTTCGCGATAAAAATCTGGTCCACGATGTTATAAAGCGCCGCTACCAACAGTGAGATCATGCAAGGCACAGCATATTTTTTCATCAGACGGCTTAATTTTTCCTGCTCCAAATAAGCTGGCTCCATTTGATTTTCCATCCTATCTCCTCCTAAAAAAGAAAAAGCGTAAATCCAGCATCTGGATTTACGCTTTTTTAGCTACTCGACTTTTTTATTATACGATATGTCCGTCCATTTTTCAAAAGGGAAAAATCCTGAAAATCAAAGGCTTTTGGCAAAACTTTTTTTAAAAATTGCCCATTTTTATTGCCAGCTTTGCCAAAGCGTTCGCCAAATGCCGGCAAAGCGAGCGCCTCCTTGGTTTGGAACCGTCCGAGAGCTATTCTTCAGAAACCTTGCCGCTGTCCAACAGCATTTCGATATGATACCGCGGACGCGCCTTGACCTCCGCATAAGTTTTGCCCACATAGGCGCCTACCAATCCCAGCGCTGCCAGCTCAATGCCCAACGCCAGCCAAACCGATACCAGCACCCAGATCCATCCCGCCACCGGAATACCGCAGCAAAGGCAGATCAGCGCGGCCAGAAGTCCCAACCCGGATAAAAATCCAACGCCGATTCCAACCCCGGTGATCAGAGACAGCGGCTTGGTGCTGAACGAGGTAATACCGTCCCAAGCGAAAGAGAGCATCTTTTTTAACGGATACTTGGATTCCCCAGCGAACCGTTCGCTGCGTTCATAGGTGACCACCGCCGTCGGGAACCCAATCAGCGGGACGATTCCCCGCAAAAACAGGTTGACCTCATGGTAGCCGGAAAAACAGTCCAGCGCCTTTTTGCTCATAAGGCGGTAGTCCGCATGGTTGCTGACAATATCGACTCCCATTTTTTGCATCAGGCCGTAAAATCCCATGGCGGTGGACCGCTTGAAAGCGGTATCCGTATCCCGAGCACTGCGCACACCGTAAACGATCTGCGCGCCTTTGTGATACTCTTCCACAAATTGGTCCAGCACCTCGATATCATCCTGCAGGTCCGCATCTAGGGAAATGGTAATGTCGCACAGTTCCCTGGCGGTCATCAGGCCGGCTACCAGCGCGTTCTGATGCCCCCGATTGCGGGATAACTTTAAGCCGGATACCACCGGATTCTCCTGATGGAAGCCGCAAATCAGCTCCCAGGTGCGGTCACGACTGCCGTCGTCTACCAAAAGGATGCGGCTGTCTCCGGATACCAGTCCCTTTTCTTCCATCCGGCGCAGCTTGTCGGTCAGCCGGCGGACGGTTTCGGGCAGGACCTCCTCTTCGTTATAGCAGGGCACAACAAGATACAATCGATCCATGATCATTCTTCCTCCTGTGTATTATCTTCAGATTGGCCTTTTTTCAACAATTCGTCAAAAGAGAGCTGGTGTTCTTCCTCTCCGGTCTGCAGTACCGTATAGGAAATATCCGGTGCCGGCCGCCGACGGCGCAGCCGGTAGGAAAGCAGCAGATAGCCAATTAGGACAGCCAGCGACACGCCACTGACCCAAAGGCCCGCCGTCAGCCCCGGGGTATGATAGGTAAAGCGAATGGTGCTGTCCCCCGCCGGGGCGCGCACCGCCATAAAGCCGATGTCCACCTTTTCAATCCGGGCCGGTTCCCCATTGACCGTAGCGCTCCATCCTTCGTCATAAGGAACGCTGAAAAACACCAGGTTCTCTTTGGTCAGCACAATTTTGGAGGTAAAGCCCTGATTGTCGGTGGTAAATTCATAGGAAGCCTCCCGCCGCCGGTTGGCGCAATCGACTGTATAAGCGTCTTCCGTAAGCGTATCCGCCTCTTTGTCCGAAAGTTTGGTGAGGATATCGCTGTGCCGGGCAATGGCATCGTCCTCCAGCATAATGCCTTTCATCAAAAGGCGGCAGCGGTAATCCTTGGCCGTGTCATCAAACATTTCTCTCGTGATATAATGGTCAAACGCGAACCCCATAGGGACAAAGTTGTCATTTTCATACAGGTTAAAGTTTCCGTCCGTGCGCACATAGGAGTACCCAGGCATCGGGCTTTGCTCCTCATTGCGCTGCTCGATGACCAGCCATCGCACCGAGAGCAGGCTGCGCAGGGCGTACAGCTTGGTATCCGGCTTTGAAGAAACGTCCCGGGTCACGCCCACTTCGGGATAAAATTCCATCAGCGACACCGGCACAATCGAATGAAAAGCCTGGATGGTAGGCCGGTCCCAATACATGCCCAAATTTTCGATTGTGGCATAAAAATCGGTGCGGACAAAGTTGCCGTCATCCGGGAACGAAACCATATCCTGGCCCTTGATACCGTTTTCGACGAGCCATTCATCTGAACTGCGGGCGTTTTTTCCATCCGTAAAATAGATCCACCCGAACAGCGTGCTGACAATACAAACACCAGCGATAGCCGCCCGCGGCATCTGCCTGGTGTTTTGAAAGCGCCGGACCAAAAGGTAAGCGGCCAGCAGGCAGGCGCAGGTAAATACGGCGTACAGCCAAAAGGTCGGCATATCAGAAGCAAGTCCGATTTTCCACTCGCCGTCCGATTTGAGCGGCGTGAGGCCCACTGCCAGCACCATACCAACGGTGATGCCCGCCGTCCATTTCACACCGCGCAGATAATCGATCCCTCTGCGCTCCATCGCGAGCACGGTGGCCAGGCACATCAGAAGGATCAGCGCGTAAAACCAGCGGGTATAATAGGAATTATTGAACAAAATAAAAATGCTGTTGAGCCCCGGGATCGCCGCGATCAAAAGGCAGGCGGCAAGCATTTTTTTCAGCCAGGACCGCTGCGGCATCAGCAGATAGGCCATCATGCCGGAGGCGCCGAACAGCGGCAGCCACGCGGTAAGGCTGGACCATTTGGCCCCGTGATTGGGGAACATCACCGGTCGGGACGGCACGTGGGGCGGGAACAGGAAGCTGCCGATGATGGCCGGCAGCCGTTCTTCATGCCAGTACAACCAGAAATTCCAGCCGGACAGCAGATTGTCCGATGTGGTGCGGGGATTGCCCAGAATGCCCAACACCGCCGGCAGGAAAATAAACAGGGAAAGACCCATGCCCAAAATCGCCTCAAAAGCGACCCAGCAGAATTTTTTGAAGCTTGCGCCCCAGCTGCGGTCCGTGCAGCGAAAAGCGAAATAAAGCACGCAAAACACGGCGCTTCCAATGAAGAACCAATAATTGACCACCGCGTTGAGCGCTACCGCCACGGCAAAAAAGCCGCGGCGATTGTTCCGGACCAGCTCTTCCATGCCAATCAAAAGAAGCGGGAAAAATACCACCACTTCGTGGAAATGGTTAAAGAAGGTGTTGTAAAACATGAAGCCGGAAAAGGCATATAAAAGCGAACCCAAAACCGCGAATTCCCGCCGGCGCACAAAGCGCGCCAGGTAAAAGTAGGAGGTCAGTGCCGCACAGGCGTTTTTCAAAATGAGCAGAGGCGCCATTAAAAATGGCACCCAATCGGTTGGGAACGGGATGGTCAGCCAGAAAAAGGGGCTGGTCAGGTTGTAAAAGCTGTAAGACGCGATGAAATTGGCACCCAGATCGGTGGTCCAGCTCCATCCGAAATTCCCCTCCCGGACAGCCTGATGCACCAGCTTGTAAAAGGGAATCTGCTGGGCGTTGAAATCGCCGATAAAAATAAAATAGCCGCCATTATAGATGACAAACGGCAGGAAAACGGCGGTGGAAATTCCCAGCGCCAGCAAAAACGCTTTCCAGTGCAGGCTTTTCTGTGCGGTCATATGCTCAACTCCATCGATGTTTTTCCGGGAAGCGGGGCCTGGCCCTTGCAATCGCTCACGGTTTGGGCTACCATAGCAATAGAAGGCCTATCCGGCCGACAATGCGGCAGGGGCAATAAAAGGAACGCCTATTTATGCCGCTTTGATACAATAAACGGGTCTATTTTCTCTATTATATCACAATTCATTCTTATAGTGCTAAATTTTGGCTGGATTTATGCAGGATTTCTTGATAAATTCACAAGGAAAAGGGGGACAATGATGGAACACAGTTCTTTTTACGCCATGCTGTTCCGCATGAAATACATCAACCGCTGGGGACTGATGCGCAACACCCGCTGGGAAAATCTGAGCGAGCACAGTCTGGAGACCGCCATGCTGGCCCACATCCTGGCCGTTATTGGAAACAAACGCCTGGGGCGCCGCTATTCGCTGGAAAAAATCGTCCTGCACGCGCTGTATCATGACTGTTCTGAAATTCTCACCGGCGACCTGCCTACCCCGGTCAAATATGATAATCCGGCGCTGCGGGGCTCTTACAAGGAGGTGGAACGGGCGGCATGCGAGCGTCTTGCCAATCTTCTTCCCTGCGATTTGCGGGGAGAAATCGAGCCTTATCTGTCCGGAGACGGGTTGGACGAGGATTCACGCAAACTGGTCAAAGCGGCAGACCGTCTGAGCGCGCTGATCAAATGCATGGAAGAGGAAAAAGCAGGCAACCGGGAATTTGTACCGGCAAAGGCGTCCACCCTGGCCGCGCTGCAGAAAATGGATTTGGATGAGGTGGAAATTTTCCTGTCAGAATTTTTACCCGCTTTCTCCCTCGCGCTGGATGAGTTGGAGATCAAAAAAGAGGAGGCGGCCAGATGAAACGGAAAATCGAAGTTTTTTTGCTGGATTTGGGGACGTTGTACGCCAAACGGGAAAGCATCGTCTGCCGCGGCTGCCCGCAGGACCAGTCCCGCATCGACCTGCCGGTAATGGCGGTGCTGGTCCGCCATCGGGACGGCATTTTGCTGTTCGACACCGGATGCCGCGCGGATGCTATGGACGGCGGCTGGCCGGAGCCTATGCAGCAGGCGTTTCCTCTGACCCGCTCTTCGGAACAAACGCTGGAACACCAGCTAAAGCTGTGCGGCGTATCTCCATCGCAGATCGATACGGTGGTTCTTTCCCATCTGCATCTGGACCACGCCGGTAACGGGAAGCTTTTTCCCCATGCCCGTCTGATCGTCCCGGCAGAAGACTATTCCACAGCTTGCGGCCTGGTTTGTGAGGAAGATCCCGCGCGGCGGGGCGGCTATATCCGGCAGGATCTGGAAGAGCTGCCCGGAAAGGTGACACAGATTTCCCGGGATACGCAGCTTTTCCCCGGCATACGGCTGCTGTGGCTGCCAGGCCACACCCCCGGCCTCTTGGGAATGGAGATCACAGGACAGGAGAAAACGCTTTTGTTCCCCTCCGACGCGGTTTATACCGCTGACAATTACGGCCCGCCGCCCATATCCCCTCGCAGCCCTTATGACAAATCCCTTCTTCTGCAGAGTATCCAGCGTATACGGCAAATGCAGGAGCAGTCCGGCGCGCAGGTGATTTTTTCGCATGATATCGGTCTTTGGGCGCGATTGCCCAAAGCGCCGCAGCCGCTTTTGTCGGATTCCATTTGATAATGCCACGATTGTTTTCGGACAAGAAGTATGGTATACTGTAACATGTAAGATTGTGTATTATTTTGCCAAAGCCAGGAGGGTTTTCGATATGAGCAACATGCTGATTGCGCAGTCCGGAGGACCTACCGCCGCGATCAACGCGTCCTTGTCCGGCGCGATTCAGGAGGCAATCCGCAGCAAGGAGATCGGTCAGATATACGGCGCGCTCAACGGAATACAGGGGGTGCTGGCCGGAACCATTGTAGATCTGCGCGCCCAATTCTCCAAACAGGAAGATTTTACTGTTTTGGAATGCACGCCTGCCATGGCCCTGGGTTCCTGCCGCTTCCGCCTGCCGGAGGAGGATGCGGACCCGGCATTGTATCAAAAAATCGATGAAATTTTCTTTCATTATGACATCGGCTACTTTTTCTATATCGGCGGAAACGACTCGATGGATACGGTGGACAAGCTGTCCCGCCATTTTGGCCGAATCGGCCGTGATGTAAAAGTTATCGGCATTCCCAAAACCATCGACAACGATCTGCCCGGTACCGATCATGCTCCGGGGTTTGGCTCCTCGGCCAAGTTCATTGCCACCGCCATGCTGGAGATCATTCGGGACTGTTATGTGTACGACACCGATTCGGTGACCATCGTGGAAATTATGGGACGTCACGCCGGCTGGCTGGCCGCCTCGGCCGCTCTGCCCCGCACGGTGGGCGCCCGGGCGCCCCATTTGATCTATCTGCCGGAAGTGGCGTTTGACCCGGAGCAGTTTATCCGGGACGTAAAAGAAGTCCAGTCTCTAACCCGCAACTGCATCGTAGCTGTTTCCGAGGGCGTCCGTCTGGAAGACGGCACTTTCGCCGCGGAAAACTTCCAAAGCGGCGCGGTGGACGCGTTTGGACACCGGTATTTGTCCGGCGTGGGCAAATATCTCGAATCGCTTGTTCGGGAAAAAATCGGCTGCAAGGTCCGTTCCATTGAGCTGAACGTGCTGCAGCGCTGCTCGTCCCATCTGATGTCCGCCACCGACGTGCGGGAAGCCCGCAAGATCGGCAGCTACGCCATCCGTTTTGCCTTGCAGGGACACACCGGAGTGATGATGGTATTTGAGCGGGTTTCCAACCTCCCGTATATGGTTCGGATCGGCTGCAAACCGGTTTCGGAAATCGCAAACCGCGAACAGCTGGTGCCTCGTGCCTGGATTAACAAACAGGGTAACGACGTCACGGACGAGATGTTTGAGTATCTTCTTCCGCTGATCGAGGGGGAAGTTCCTTATCCCACCCAAAACGGAATGCCGGTCCATTTTGTGCTGAACAAATCCATTGTGGAATAACATCTCGCACCCATTCTTTTTTCACATTCAAAACCCCCGCAGTTGCCTGCGGGGGTTTTCTATTTCCGATTTTCTGTTTCCGATGGACCGTCTTATTCTTCCGGATCCCACCACAGGTCCGAGCCCTCCGGTTCCTGCGCCGAATCCGCGCCGGACTCCTGGGGCGCATCGGCATCGCTGTAATATTTGATCGGGCCTTCGTAAGAATAGTTGGCGCTTCGGATGCTGCCATATCCCAAAATGCCGCTGTCGGTACAGGATAACTGCCGGCTTCGGATCTGCGGCAGCGCATCTGTGAGGATATTGCCCTCTATGGTAGTGATCACCGGGTCTCCTTCGCTGTTAACAAAGACTTCCATCACCATCGCAACATGGTCCGGATATCCAATTCCATAGGTGTCGAATAAAATCATGTCCCCGCGGGCGGGAACATAGGTCCCAACGTCAAAATAATGGTAGTAAGCCTTAAACCATAGTCCGCAGGAGTAAGCGGACGGGTACCAGGGATAGACGCTTCTGATATAGGATGTACCCAGCCGGTCTTCCGCCTTTTGAAGGCAATACATTAAAAACTCGGAGCACCATTGGGCATAGGGGTCGCCAAATAATTCCCCGTAAGCCGTGCTGCCGTCCTCCCGTACCGGGAACTGGGGCTCCTGCTGGGCATACCAGAGCGCCCAATCCACAAAGTTGTCCAACGACCCGTCTTCCGATGCCGGCTGGGGAAGCACAGCCGCCTGCGGGTCCTCATCCGGGTTTTCCTGCCGGGAATCACCGGACGCATAAAAAGTATTTTCCAAACTCTGCGGCGTGTTTTGTGTTTGGGAAGAAATGGCCGACTCCGCCGGCTGAAAACTCAGCCAGATCAAAAACAGAGCCAACACGATGGCTAATATGCCCAACAGAGCCGAAAATGCCCTGGGATATGTCTTTTTGGCTCGTCGCATGACAACGCCCCTATCTTTTTGATAGGTTCAGCTTATCATAAAAATTTGATGGTTTGATGAAATTTTTTTGAAAAGCGTCTGTTTTCGGGCCTTTTTTGACAAAAAACAGCCTTTCTCCGATTTCCATGCAAAAAGCAAGCCCTGCAGTCGGATTTATTTTTCCAGCGGTTTCACCGCGTTGCTTTCCAAAATGGTCTGGGCATACATCTTCCGATTCCCTTCCCGGTTTTTTTCCGGGTCCGAAAGGCCCACCGGCGCGGCATAAACAATGAATTCGTCTTTGCCGTCCACCCGGCAGAGAGCGTCCGCCACCTCCTGATCGATAGCCGCCACCGCACAGGTGCCGCATCCCACAGCCTCACATGCCAGATACAGATTCTGCACTACATGTCCCGCGTCGATCAGCGCTACCCGATGGGCGCTGGTGCTGTACCGCCACTCCGCGCGATAGGGTACAAAGCTGTACAAAAAAGCAACGGCGCATCCGCCTGCCCATTTTTGCCCGTGCATGGCGGCTGTGATCTGTTCCTGCGGATTCTCCAAAGGCCCAACCGGCTCCAACGCGTGCTCCAGCGGCAGATAGTGATAAACCCCAGCGCAAAGGCCAGTCACCTTTCGCACCGCCAAATATGTCTCAAATGGGTGCCGGGCGCCGCCGGAAGGTACTGTCCGCAAAGTGGCATAATGATTTCCCCGAATCGATTTGACCCCCTGGGTCGCCCACAGCAAAAAGGAAAGCTGGTCCAGCGTCATCTCTTCATCTTTATAAAAGCGCTGGCTTGTCCGGTTTTGCAGGATGGTGAGAAAGTCCGTTTCGGTCATGACCGGGCGAAAATCCCGGCTCAGCGCAATCCGCTGCTCGGACTGGGCGGGTTTGCACAAAGGCGGCTGCGGAAGGCGCTTTTGTTGGTCGGATGGTTCCCGCTCCTGGGCAAAGGGACTTTTACAAAAATCGCGGTTTGCGGCAATCTGCTCTTGCGTATTCACTGTCTTCCCTCCATTCTGTCACAGTTAGTAATTGACAAAGGTCATCGGGCAAAAAGAAGACGGCCCAAAAGGATCTTCTTTTGCCAGGTCCACCGGGAAAAGGCTTCCCAGGTGCCGGCTGTCCGGTTTTGTATCTTCTTTATAAAGATTTCCCTGCATCGTATATCCCGGCCCGATGGGGTCTCTGCCGTAGATCTTCTCAATGGCATGGCGGGGCAGCTTAATGACAACGCCCCAATATTCCCCTTCCAAATCCTCCCCGCGATAGCTGTGCAGGTCCGGCAAAACACCATATAGCGCAAGCGGGGTTTCTTTCTCTTTTTCCCGAACCACGCAGGTCATTCCGCCCATACTGTCCACCCGGATCTCCAAAAACGCCTCGCTGCGGCCCGGATCAAAATTCAGACGTGCCATCAGCACGCTCTCAGGGGACGGGCGAGTCTCAAACGCCCACAGGCGCAGATAAAAATCGCTCTGATTGACACACATGCGCGCCTGCGCAAAAGGACGGTAATCCCGTTTTTCCAGCGGATAATAAATGATTTTTCCCACCGGCAGGGCATCCCAGACCGGTTGGCCCTCGATCAGGCTGATTTTAAAATCCATATGTTTTTCCTCCTTTATCCTCGCGAGCGCGGACTGTACCTTTTATTATATCAGTTTTACCCAAAATGAAAAGGATTCGCCGCAAAAAGAATCGTTTTCCTTCGCCGGGAAAAGTTTGCGGTCCGGAGAAAGGATTATATCCTTTGGGGGAGGGCATCTGTTTCACAAAAGCGAAAAATACAATTTGTATATTTCTATCTTTTTATCCAAAATAAAAAGAGCCGGGAGACTTTCTCTCAGCTCTTTTCCTTTTTTACGTTAGGACAATTCAAACATGCCGGTGTATAGTTGATAATATTTCCCTCTTTGGGCGATCAGTTCGTCGTGATTGCCCTCCTCGATAATTTTACCGTGCTCCAGCACAATAATCACATTGGAGTTGCGAACAGTGGACAACCGGTGGGCGATGACGAACACCGTCCGGCCCTGCATCAGCGTGTCCATACCCTTTTCAATCAGCGATTCGGTACGGGTATCGATGGAGCTTGTCGCTTCATCCAGAATCAGCACCGGCGGATCGGCTACCGCCGCCCGGGCAATCGCCAGCAGCTGCCGCTGTCCCTGACTGAGGTTGGCGCCGTCAGACGTGAGGACGGTATCATATCCCTGCGGCAGATGGGTAATGAAGAAATGGGCATTCGCCAGCTTGGCCGCCGCTATAATTTCTTCGTCAGTGGCATCCAGCCGGCCATAGCGGATATTATCCCGCACGGTTCCGGTAAACAGGTGGGTATCCTGCAACACCATGGAAAGGGAACGGCGCAAATCCGCTTTTTTGATTTTGTTGATGTTGATGCCGTCGTAGCGGATTTTGCCGTCCGGCACATCGTAGAACCGGTTGATCAGGTTGGTAATTGTGGTCTTTCCCGCGCCGGTGGACCCTACAAAGGCGATCTTCTCGCCGGGCCGCGCTTCCAGGGAAATGCCGTTTAACACGATTTTGTCTTCCTCATAGCCAAATACCACATCTTCAAATTCCACCGCACCGCGGACCTGCGTATAGGTCAGGCTGCCGTCCCCATGGGGATGCCGCCAGGCCCACAGTCCGGTGTGTTCCTTGGTTTCTTCCAGCGAGCCGTCCGGCAGGCGGCGCGCATTGACCAGCGTAACATATCCGTTGTCTGTTTCCGGCTGCTCATCGATGACCGCAAAAATCCGTTCCGCGCCGGCCAAAGCGCTCAGCAGAATATTAAACTGCTGGCTGATCATGGAGACTGGTTGATGGAATGAACGGATATATTGCAGGAAAGAACCGATGGTACCAAGATCCAGCAAACCGAAGATTGCCATGGCCGAACCGATCGTCGCGGTAATGGCATAGCTGATATGGCTTACATTATTGGAAACCGGGCCCATAATGTTGGAAAAGGTCCCCGCGTTGCTGGCCGCATAACACAGCGCTTCATTCAACTGGGTAAAATGCTCTTTGACTGCATCCTCGTGGCAGAAAACCTTGACGACCTTCTGCCCTTCGATCATCTCTTCTATATAGCCATTTACCTGCCCCAGGGCCCGCTGCTGCTTGATGAAGAAGTTAGCGGATTTCCCGCCGATCACTTTTACCAGCTTGAGCAAAACCAACAGCAGCAACACGGCTAAGATGGTCAGCTGCCAACTGAGTACCAGCATCATGGAAAAGACGCCTACGATTGTAATGGCCGAGGAAATGAGCTGTGGAACGCCTTCGCTGATCATTTCCCGCAGCGTATCGGTATCGTTGGTATAACGGCTCATCAGCTCGCCATGGGTGTGGGTATCGAAATATTTAATCGGCAGCGACTGCATATGGGTAAACAGGTCGGTACGGATCTTTCTCATGGTACCGGTGGAGATATTGACCATCAGCCGCTTATACAGATAGCCGCAGCCTACGCCAATCAGATAGACCACTGCCATCAGGCAAAGCATCGAAACAAAAGCCGACAAATCGGGGTTTTCCCGGCCGATGAACGGGACGATGTAATCGTTGATGATTGGTTTTAAAAAATAGGTACTGGCCACACTGGCGCCGGAACTTCCGACGAGGCCAACGATCACCAGAAGCATTTGGACTTTATATTCCATCAAATATTTTACAAGACGTTTGATCGTTTCGATGGGATTTTTAGGTTTTTCCAGCGCCGGTCCTCTTCCCGGTCCATGGCCCATATTGACTACTCGTGCCTGTGCCATACTAAGCCACCCCTTTCTGCTGGGACTCATATACTTCCCGGTAAATTTCATTGGTGGCCAGCAACTCTTCATGGGTCCCCACCGCATCGACCCGGCCATCATTCAAAACGATGATCCGGTCTGCATCCTGCACAGAAGTTACCCTCTGGGCAATAATAAAGGTCGTCGTACCCGATAGTTTTTCCCGCAGCGCCTGTCGGATCTTGCTGTCGGTAGCGGTATCCACCGCGCTGGTACTGTCGTCCAGAATAATGATCTTTGGCTTTTTTAACAGCGCTCTGGCGATACAAAGACGCTGCTTCTGTCCGCCGGACACGTTAACGCCGCCCTGCCCCAGATCGGTGTCGTATCCGTCCGGGAAAGACATGACAAAATCATGCGCCTGCGCCGCGCGGCAAGCCTCTTCGATCTGCTCGTCGGTGGCATCGGCGTTGCCCCAGCGCAGATTTTCCTTGATGGTGCCGGAAAAAAGCACATTTTTCTGCAGCACCATCGCCACGGCGTTGCGAAGATGATCCAGCGGATATTCCCGCACGTCCCGGCCGCCGACTTTTAAACTGCCGCTGTATACATCATACAGACGGGGAATCAGCTGCACCAGCGTTGTCTTTGCTGAGCCAGTCCCACCGATGATACCGATGGTTTCCCCGGAACGGATATGCAAATTGATATTTTCCAGCGTCAGGTTGTCGCCCTTTTTCGCATAGCTGAACGATACGTTTTCAAAATCTACCGATCCGTCCACTACCTGAATATCGGCGTTGCCCTCGTCGGTAATATCCAGCGGTTCATCCATTACTTCAATAATGCGGCGGACCGAGGCTCTCGCCATGACCAGGCCTACAAAGTTCATGGAGATCATCATCAGAGAGGTCAGCGTTTGGGTTAAATAACTCAAAAAGCTGAAAAATTGGCCGGTCAGCATGCTCCCGGCAATGATTTGCCGCCCGCCGAACCAGGATACAGCAATCATACAGGCGTAGACCACAAAGTTCATCAACGGCATGTTGACGATCAGAAGATTTTCTGCTTTTTTCTGCGCCTGCTGCAGTTTTGTAGCCGCCTCGCGGAATTTTTCGCTTTCGTGGTCGCTTCGCACAAACGCTTTGACAACGCGGATCCCCACCAAGTTTTCCTGCACCGACGCATTCATGCTGTCATACTGTTCCAGCATCCGCTGGAAACGCGGATACGCTTTTACTGCAATCACCGCCAGCGTACTGCCCAGAAGCGGGACCGCTACCAGAAAAATCAGCGAAAGTTTGGCATTGATGCTCACCGCCATAACGACTGCGCAGACAAGCATCAGCGGTCCGCGGACCATACCGCGGATGATGTTTGCAAAGGAGTTCTGCGTGTTTGTCACATCAGTGGTCAAACGGGTGACCAGCGACGCGGTGGAAAACCGGTCCACGTTGGCAAAAGAAAAATCCTGTATTTTATCAAAGAGTTTTTTGCGGATGTTCCTGGCAAAACCGGAACTTGCCACCGCCGCAAAATGGCCGCCGCCGGCACCGAAGCACAGCGAAACAACCGCCATCAGGATCATCAGCAGCCCTACCTTTGCCACATAGGGCAGATCGCCGTTTGCAATTCCCACGTCAATAATCTTTGCCATGAGAAAAGGGATGAGGATTTCCATCGCTACCTCTCCCACCATACACACCGGGGACAAAAGCGCGGCCTTTTTGTACTCACCCACACAGGAAAGCAGCTTGCCGATATCGCCGGTCCCTTTCTTTTTTGTTTGCCTGGAGGACATTTCATCACCTCGTTTATTCATTTCCTCCTTATTCTAGTACTTATTTCATATTGTGTCAATGATTAATTTTAATATAATCTTATATTTAAATAAAGCGTAATATTATTGACTTTTTCAAAACCATAGGGTATAATCATATTAATACCGGAAAGGAAGTGCTGACAGGTGGAAAAGGTCAATCGGAAAACGGTTATACGGGAACTGATGTCCATACATCCTCTTTTTCGGAAAAAATTTCTCAATCGGCTTGACCGTCCTTTCGACGGCCTGTCCAAATCCCAACGTGATGTCGTCATGTCTTTGAACCTGTATTCCGCCATGAATATGGGCCAGCTGGCGGTGGAAGCCAATGTTTCCCTGCAGCAGATTACCAAAACCGTTAACGCGCTGGAAGATATGGGCTATGTGCGCCGCTACATCGACAAGGCAAACCGGCGGCAGATATGGGTCTCGCTGACCGAGCAGGCCCAGGAGCATATCCGCAGCTCCTGCGACACCAACGACGGGTTGTTGGTCAAGAACTTTGCATCGTTTTCCGATGAGGAAATGCTCCAACTGGAAAAGGCCGCGCGCACGATCATCCAAATCGTCAATAAAATGGAGGACCGTCCGCTGCAGGACCTGGATGCGAAAAAAGAAAAATAATGTTTTCGCCGTCTCGCAGTATTTTGAAGTCCAATAAAAAAGGCACGTTAAAAACGTGCCTTTTTTATTGGAAAAATCAACGGCTGCGCCGCTCGGCCAGCATCAGATCGACCATCCGCCCATAGCTTTGTACCCCGTCGGACTGGGCGTTGGCTTTTAAATAACTGTCATTCAGCGTGTTGGAAACTTCCGCCACCTTTGTCTCAAACTGTTTCCAGTACCGGTTGGACACCCGGTAATCGATTTTGGCCTGCGGGGGCAGCGAATCATAAATCCGCGCGTAACTTTCCCGCCGGCCGGCGTTGTACAGGGCGTTCATGGCGTAGGACAACGCGTTGAGCGTTCCGCTATACTGCAGCGTCGGTTCCTGCGACTCCCGGCATGCCAGATAAGCGATGAATCCTGCCTCGTCCTCCCGAATCCACCCCTTCAGGTGAGCCAGCTCATGGCAGACCGTATAGGGAATCTCATAATCAGGGATATTCCGGTTATAGTTTGCCTCAATGGTAAAGGGCGAAAACATACCGGTCAGCCGCAAATGGGACATACCCCAGGAAAAGGCCACCCCTTTGGGATTCGGGTAATACCCTGACAAAGAAGGATACTTCTCTCCCAATTGCCGCATCGCCGCTTTGGTCTTTCCACTCAGGTCTATGGACTCCAGCGAGAGCCCGCCCTCCCCATTTACCGGAATTTGGGAAGCGTATTCATTGACCTGCGCCGCCAGTTCCTCACACAGCTGTTCCAGTTCATCCGCAGAGGAATCCCGCATCTCATAGCCTGCCGCCTCGCCGAAAGAGGTTCTTCCATAATTGATGGTACAGGTCAAGGTAAGCATCAGGAATACCGCGGGCGCCCCCCACAGGAGCAAACGGAAAAAACCGGATGCCAGTCGCTTTGCCCGGGTGCGGCAGCGAAACAGGTTCCACAGCAGCACAGCCAAAAAGCCCAGAAATCCCGAAATCAGCGCATACAGCACAAACTCATAAACCGAAAAAGGCAGAACGGACAAAACCCGTCCGATCGTGTTTGGGAAAACGGGGAACAAGTACTCCGCGTACCATTGGGCAAATCCGGTTTCGCTGCGGGACAGCCAGATCAAGCCGCAGGCCGCTGCCAGTGCGCAGACCGCCCATATCAAACATTTCCCATATTTCCTGCGGAAAAAATCCATCGTCCTCCTCCTTCTTGTACAGGCCCCGGGGCGCTGTCTGCTTCCGAAAAAAGAGGGCTGCTCCGCCCAGCGAGGCACACCCCCTCGCCGGCTAACCGGAACAGTACCTTTGTTATTTCTCTTCTTCCGGCTGCTCCGCCGCCTGCTGGCGTATTTCCTCCTGCCGGCGTTTTTTCTCATCCCACTCCTGTAAAATACCGCGCGCTTTTTCCACCAGCGGCTCGATATACTTAGGATCCACAAAATCCATCTTCATTTCCAGGTATGCCTGGGCGTTGGCCGGGTCTTTTTGCGCCCGCTCTTTCATGGCCATGCCCATCACCCAACGATGGAAGCGCCCCAGCTTTTGTCCGTCCACCGCGCCGGGAAACGCGAAGAAGTGAATCTGCTTTCTCATTTTTTCCGTAAAATTGCGGGTGTACAAAAAGGTATAATAGCCGTCATCCGTCGGCTCTGTCAATCCCGCGGTAAAGACCAGCAGCGTTTTGTCTTTCAGCTCCTGGAACCGCCTGGTCAGCGCCGCGATGCCGTTAATCCTGCCCATATAAAGCCCGCCGCCGAAAATCAACATGCGGTATTCCAACAATGTGGCCGTTTTCACCTGATCCATCGGCAGCGCCTCGCATTCCAGCGCTTTGGCAATCCATTTGGCATACCGCTCAACGGCGCCATATCGGGATTTATAAACCACAAGAACGTCTTTCACAAAGTTCCCTCTTTTCCCCAAGCGCAGCTGCGCCCTTTTGGATTATTTTATCACAGCCGGGCCAAAAACAAAAGAGCATTTGCAATCCTTCTTTTTGCCGGCAAAGCGGCTTTATGTATCAGCCGTCAAATCGGCGGTTGCTCCATCGGTCAGCTCCAGCAGCGCGCCGGGCGCCAATTGCACCTGGTAGCCGATTTTGCCGGCACTTACCATTACCGTATCCAGTTTTTTTATCGCACTGTCAAAGAAGGTGTGAAACCGTTTTTTCATGCCGATTGGCGAACAGCCGCCCCGCACATATCCGGTCAACCCGTTGATTTCACTGACATGGATCATTTCCACGGATTTCTCTGCGGCAGCCTTGGCCGCTTTTTTCAAATCCAGCGTACTTTCCACCGGAATGACGAAGACGTAATAATTTTTGCTGTGTCCTCTGGCGACCAGCGTTTTATACACCTGCCGCGGATCCTGTCCCAGCAGGCGCGCGACTGTCGCCCCATCCACCGGCTCTTCCCCGTGAGGGTAACTGTGAGCCTGATAGGGAATCTTTTTTTGCTCCAAAATCCGCATGACGTTGGTTTTTATCTCCGCCATCTGTTCTCTCTCCTTTTATACATGGCAAAAGAGCCCCTCTCCAAGGAAGGGGCTCTTTTTCTTATTTTTCTTCGCCGCCTAAGGCATCTTTGAGCTTTTCAAAAAAGCCTTTGCGTTTTTCATAATTTTTTTCCGTGGTGACCTTTTCAAAATCTTTCAGCGCCTGTTTCTGTTTCAGGCTCAGATTTTTCGGCACCTCCAGGACGACGGTCACATACTGGTCGCCGCGCCCACGGCCATTGACGTAGGGAATGCCCTTGTTGCGCAGACGGAATACCGTCCCCGGCTGCGTTCCCTCCGGTACCGTATACTTGACCTTGCCGTCGATGGTGGGGACTACCACTTCATCGCCCAATGCCGCCTGTGCAAACGTCAGCGGCACTTCGCAGAGTACATTGTAGCCATCCCGCTCGAACAGCGGATCCGGGCGCACCGAGACTGTCACATTCAAATCGCCCGCCGGACCGGCGTTTCGGCCATGGTCTCCCTGTCCCTGCAGCGCGAACGTCTGCCCGTCGTCGATACCCGCCGGCACATTGATGGTCATCTTGCGGGTATGGCGCACACGGCCCTTTCCGTTGCAGCCGGTGCAGGGGGTATTGATCACCTTGCCGGTACCGCCGCATCGCTGGCAGGGCCGGGTAGACTGAATGACGCCAAAAGGCGTTCTGCTCTGGACTCTCACCTGACCGGTTCCCTTACAGTCCGGGCAGGTATCGGCGCTGGTACCTTTCGCCGCGCCGGTGCCGCCGCAATCCTCGCACTGCTCCAACCGCTGGACGGTAACTTCTTTGGTGCAGCCGTGGGCAGCCTCCATAAAGGACAGGTTCAGATTGATGTTGACATCGTTGCCGCGAATCGGCGCATTGGGATTTCGGGTACGGGTGGAGCCGCCGAAGCCGCCGAAGCCACCGCCGCCAAAGAAGGTGTCAAAAATATCTCCCACGTCAAAGCCGCCCATGCCGCCAAAACCGCCGGCTCCCGCGCCGCCAGCCCCGTAGGACGGGTCAACGCCCGCGTGGCCGAACTGATCGTACCGGGCGCGCTTATCTTTATCGGACAACACCTCGTAAGCCTCATTGACCTCTTTGAACTTGGCCTCCGCCTCTTTATCACCAGGATTTAAGTCCGGGTGATACTTCTTTGCCAGCTGTCGGTATGCTTTTTTCAATTCATCGTCGGAACATCCCTTTTGAACGCCGAGGACTTCATAGTAATCTCTTTTATCGGCCAAAAATATCACCCTTTGTCTCTATTTCGTCTTTGACCGCAAAGGCTGCCGCAAAGGCGCGTTCCTCGTCCCTGCGGCAGCTTGCTGCACATTCTAACTTATTTCTGCGTGTCGTCCACATCTTTGTAGTCAGCGTCCACATATCCGTCGTCGCCGGCGGTACCATTATTCTGCGGGCCCTGCTGCGGCTCACCCTGAGCAGCTCCCTGAGCGCCTGCAGCGCCATATACCTTGGAAGAAACCTCATAGAATTTTTTCTGCAGGTCTTCCTGTTTTGCTTTGATGTCATCGACATTGGAACCTTTGAGCGCTTCTTTCAACGCATTGATCTTGTTTTCCAGCTCGCCTTTGTCAGCAGCATCCAGCTTGTCACCCAGATCTGTGATGGTTTTCTCAGACTGGTATACCATCTGATCGGCGTTGTTGCGGATATCGATCTCCTCACGGCGTTTTTTGTCTTCCGCCGCGTACTTCTCCGCCTCTTTGACCGCTTTCTCCACATCCTCTTTGCTCATGCTGGTGGAAGAAGTGATGGTGATGTTCTGCTCTTTGCCGGTGCCTTTATCCTGAGCGGAAACATGGACGATACCATTGGCGTCGATATCGAAAGTTACTTCGATCTGCGGTACGCCGCGGGGTGCTGCGGGGATACCGTCCAGATGGAACATGCCCAGTGTCTTATTGTCTTTTGCCATCTCACGCTCGCCCTGCAGAACATGGATCTCAACCGAGGTCTGACCGTCGGCGGCGGTGGAGAAGATTTGAGATTTTTTCGTCGGGATGGTGGTATTACGGTCGATGATCTTGGTGAATACGCCGCCCAGCGTTTCCAGTCCCAAAGACAGGGGCGTTACATCCAAAAGCAGCAGGCCTTTGACCTCGCCGCCCAGTACACCGCCCTGGATGGCCGCGCCGATGGCAACGCACTCATCGGGGTTAATCCCTTTAAACGGCTCTTTGCCGGTAAAATTCTTGACTGCTTCCTGTACAGCGGGAATTCTGGAAGAGCCGCCGACCAACAGGATTTTGTCCAGCTCCGACGCTTTCAGTCCCGAGTCGGCCAGTGCCTGACGAACCGGGCCCATGGTAGCCTCTACCAGGTCGTGGGTCAGTTCGTTGAATTTTGCGCGGGTCAAAGTCATGTCCAGATGCTTCGGGCCGGTGGCGTCGGCGGTGATGAACGGCAGATTGATGGAAGCGGTAGTCATGCCGGACAGCTCGATCTTCGCTTTCTCGGCAGCCTCTTTCAAACGCTGCATTGCCATTTTGTCACCGGACAGATCAATGCCGGATTCCGCTTTAAAACCATCCACCAACCAATTGATGATCCGCTGGTCGAAATCATCGCCGCCCAGGCGGTTGTTGCCGTTGGTGGCCAATACTTCCTGTACGCCGTCGCCCATCTCAATAATGGACACATCGAAGGTGCCGCCGCCCAGGTCGTAAACCATCACTTTCTGATCCTGTTCTTTATCCACGCCGTAGGCCAGCGCCGCAGCGGTCGGCTCATTGATGATACGTTTCACATCCAGGCCCGCGATTTTACCCGCGTCTTTCGTCGCCTGACGCTGCGCGTCGGTGAAGTAAGCCGGCACCGTGATGACCGCTTCGGTAACCTTCTCGCCCAGATAGCTTTCCGCATCCTCTTTCAGTTTGGTCAGGATCATTGCGGAGATTTCCTGCGGTGTGTAGCGTTTGCCGTCGATCTCAACGGTGTGGGCGGTACCCATTTCTCTTTTAATAGAAGAAATAGTTCGCTCCGGATTGGTAATAGCCTGCCGCTTCGCGACCTGTCCTACCATTCTCTCGCCGGTTTTGGAAAACGCAACAACCGACGGGGTCGTTCTCGCGCCTTCTGCGTTGGCGATTACGACCGCCTCGCCGCCTTCCATAACGGCTACGCAGGAGTTTGTTGTACCTAAGTCAATGCCAATGATTTTTCCCATAATAAATTCCTCCTTAAAATGCGGCGCTTTTCACACGCCTCTCCCTCATCTATATGATTCCAGTTTGACCAATTCAGTTTGCTACCTGTACCATGGTGTGGCGGATCACCCGTTCGCCGAGCCGATAGCCTTTTTGGAACACCTGCGCGATAACGCCCGCGCCAAAGTTCTCATCTTCTATATGCATCACCGCGTTGTGCATTGCCGGATCAAAAGGACTTCCCACTTCGGCGGGAATTTCCTCCACCCCGGCTGCAGAAAGTGCGTCGTAAAAAGAATGGATGATCATGTCTACCCCCTTTTTATATTCCTCATCGCTGCAGCTAAAACCAGCGGCCCGTTCCATACTGTCCAGAACCGGCAGGAATTTGGAAACCGCATCTGCCGCGGCCTCCGGGTAGATGGCCTCTTTTTCCTTGACTGAGCGCTTGCGGAAATTATCGTACTCCGCCAGCGTCCGCAGCAGTTTATCGTTCAGGGCCAGGACTTGTTCTTCCGCCTGCCGCAGTTTTTCTTCCACCGGATCTTCCTGTGGTGTTTCTTCCTGCGCCGCAATGTTTTCCTTTTCCTGCAGCTGCTCCTCCTGCTGCGTTTCTTTTTTCTTATCGCTCAATTTCGATGTCCCTCTTTTCCTTATTTACTCGTCTTGGGGATTCATGGTATCAGACAGCAGATTGCCCAAGGTCTTCGCAAAATATTCCAAGTGGGGTATCAGTCTGGAATAATCCATCCGTACCGGGCCGATCACGCCGATCACACCGGTATTGTCCTGTCCCACATTGTATCTGGCCACCAGCACCGTTGAATTTTCCAACTGTGCCAAATGATTTTCTTTCCCGATCTTAATATTCAGTTCCTGATTTTCCGGACCTTCCAGAGCGTCCTGCAAAAGGGCTCTGTTTTCCAGCAGGCTCAACAGGTCATAGGCCGAATTGTGAAATTCCGGATATCCCAGCAGATTGGTGCTTCCCTGGGTGTAAAACTGTCCGTCCCGGATTTGGCGGCAAAGCTCAAATACGCCTGCTAAAAGCGGTGTGAACACGCGGGAATATTCTCCCAACGCCACCGCCACCGAATTGAGATACCCGGTGGAAATTTCGTCAATGGAACGGCCTGCAAACCGGTCGTTGGCAAATTTGTTGAAAAAGTCCAGGATCTCCGGCGAACAGATCATATCCAGCCGGTATGCCTTGTTCTTGATCACCCCGTTGGAGGCTACCACCACAATCATCACCACATGGGGGCCCAGCGGAATCAATTCAATCCGCCGCACCGTTACATGCCGCGGGGGGCGGGTCGCCGACACGGTCGCGCATCCGGTAAACCGGGCCAGCGCTTCCGCAGCGTCGGCCAGCAGGCGGTCCGGATCGGGGTTGTGAATGTTAAACAGCGCGTCGATCGCATCTTTTTCTGTCTCTGTCAGCGGATCGCAGGTCAAAAGCTTATCGAGATAGACCCGAAATCCCAAATGAGACGGGATCCTCCCCGCCGACGTGTGCGGCTGCTCCAGCAGCCCAAGGTCGAACAGCAAAGACATTTCGTTGCGGCAGGTCGCGGGGGATACCTGTGTATCCAAAAGCTGCGACACCCGTTTGGAGCCTACCGGCTCTCCGGTCCGGATATATTCGCTTACGATAGCGCCGAGGATCTTCATTTTCCGTCGATCCAAATCCATATCCGGTTCCTTCTTTCTTTTTCAGGTTTAGCACTCTTGCTTCTTGAGTGCTAAAGATAATTTATCACTTCTTTTCCAGTATGTCAAGGCCCTTCATAAATTATTTACTTTTTCGTTTTGAAAATTTCTCTTCTTTTTGGGAAACCCCTTGTTAGATGCCCAAAAACGCATAAAAAAACCGGGCTTTGCGGCAAATCAACCGCAAAGCCCGGTCTGCGCTTTTTATTTTACGCTGGCGCCGGGATAATAGTGTTCCAATATCTCTACATAATTGTAGCCCTGCTTCGCCATTTCAACGGCCCCCCACTGGCTCATCCCAACACCGTGGCCATATCCTTTTGTTGTGAAGACAATGCTGTCTCCACTCTCTTCCCAGGTAAAGCAGGCCGAACGAAGATTCAGCACGTTTTCCCGCAGAATACGCCCAGTGATCGCCGCGCCGGTCCGGAAGGCGGAACTGCCGCTTTTCTGCACCGTTCCATATCCTCCCACCGTCATTTTGCCATTGTATCCGCCGCTGGTATAGGATTCTACCGTGAACCAATCTTCCACCGGCACCTCGCTCAAATCAATGCCCAGATATTCCCACACCCGGTCGATCACTTTTTCCTTGCTGATGCTCACCGAGCGCTGGAACGCGCTGGAAACATTTTCGTCCCAAGAGCTGTCCACCGAGCCATAGCCCGCTACCGAAGAGCCCCAAACATCCTGCGGCTCATTGGTCCGGCCGGCGGAAATGGAGAAGTAAAACACATCCATCAGCCGTCCGTTGGCGTAAAGGGCCTCGCCCCATACTTCTTTCACCGCCTGCTTGACCGTGCTGGACGGCGTTCCCAGACTCAGGCCGGTAGGATAGTTCCCGCTCTGATTGCGTTTGTAAAGCAGCGTATAGGTCGCCACAGCCTGCGCCTTGATCGACTCATAATTTCCATTTCCAAGTTCTGCCGCCACCACGCGGCACACCGCGTCATATGCGTCATAATCTTTGCCGTTGACGCGGAAAGTCTCCCCTGCAGACGGCGTAGAGGGCCCGCTGCTTCCACCGGAACTGCCGGAACTGCTGGAGCCGGAAGAGCTGGAAGAACTGCTGCTCGGCGGTTTGCTCGACGCGCTCTGACTTGCCTGTGAAGATGAAGAAGACGATTCGGACAGAGTAGACTCATCCACCCCAACCTCCGGCGGTTCCGACTCGGAGGACGCCGCGCTGGATGTCACCGGCGGCGCCGAAGAAGACGGCTGACTGCTGATCTGGCTGGAAACAGAAGGCAGACTGCTGACAGAAGAGGAAGACGCCTCGCTTTGGCTGGAGGACGGACTTTCCTCCTGCTCAGACGAGCTCTCCTCGGAAGAACCGGAAGAAGCAGCGACGCTTTGGGAGGAAGAGGAAAACTCCTCTTTGCTCTCCGCAACCGGCCGGTTATCCTCTTTATCCGGCGCGGGGATGTCGCCCTCGCTCTGCTGCATCCGTTCGGGCAGCACCGGCTGTGCGTTATAGACCGCCTCGTCCGCATCCACGGTTTTTACTTCCCCGCTTCGGGTCTGGCGGGCGACGACAATCAGACGGGCGCCGTCAAAGTCTTCCGCCTCCGTGGACAGGGTCAGCAGCTTATCCCCCTCCCTGATTTCCACCGGGGTGCAGATCAGGCTGCGGGCTTCCATCTCCCCGACCATCGCTTCCCACTGCTCCGTGTCCTCTGGATTCTGGAAGTTTTCATAATCAAAGCACCCATCCTCCGCCGGATCGGCGACAAACACGGCGCACACCTTATAGTTGCCGGCTCCGTAAACCGTGTCAAAGGAAAGGGTCGGATGCTCCCGATAATAGGTGAGTTTGCGGTAGTGGTCCAACTGGGCGAACATCTGCCCGTCATCCATATGATTGCCGTACAGCGTGACATTAGTGTCTTCCCGCAGGCTGGACGGTGCGTTTAAAAATGCCGTTCCGTACAAGCTGGGTTCTTTTTTGAAATTGCGCAGAGAATAAAAGGTATTGTCTTTTCCCTGTACCACCGGGAAAGAAAAATCGGTGTCCGGCACACTCAGCCAGCCGACGATATCCTCGTTTTGCTCCCACAAAAGCGTAAATTGCCGGTCATATTCCGCTGGATATCCATCCGGCACCGCGTCGCCGCCGGTCTGATACAGATGCAGCATGGCAACGCGCAGTTGCCCGGAACGATACGCCTGCCAATAAAACGATCCCACTGCGCCGGCAATCAGCAGCACCGCCGACAAAAGTAGGGCCAATACCACCTTTCCCGCCGCTGCTGCCGGGCGGGATTTTTTCTTTTCCCTGTGGGTTTTGCCTGTTTTTTCCTTGACCGGCGCCTCTTCACCAGCCAAACACCAGACCGCCGTTCCGTCAGGGGCAAAGGTACAGGTTCGCTCCTCGCTGATCTTTCCGGACAGCGCACTCAGCAATTCCTGGCCGCCGGAAAGGAAAGTCCCGTCCGCCTGCGCGTACCGGCGCGCCATATCCAGAGCCGCCGTGGCCGCCAGCTCCATATCAAAATTCAACCGTTCTTCCGGCACCAGAATACGTGCCACCCACGCTTTGTCCCGGTCACACAGTGCCGCGTAAGCCACGTCGCTGTGCCGGCCGGCAGAGCGGAAGCCGGTTATACCGATACCGATGACCGCGCCGAACCGTTCTCTGGCGCTGCGGGCCATATGTACTGCCAACAAAGGGGAAACCCCTTTGGATTTTTTTAAAATCCGCCGCGGGATGCCGGTGGCCTTGGCGTTTTTGCGCCCCACCTCCATCTGTGGGATCTCCCGCCCCGTATCAGAAACCCGCTCCAGCAATCTGCGGATTTCATCACGGCCTTCCTGCTCCGCGGCAGCCGCTGTGATTTCGGCTCCGGAGGCCGCAGCCGAAAAGGCGGACGCTACCGAAGCGCCCTGGAAGAAGCAGCCTCCCAGTGCGCTTTTCACCAGCCCCGCAGCGGTTTCGGTGTTGTTTTTCTCCCCGTCCGGCAAAATGCGGATGAAAAGGCCGATTCCTTCTTTTTTCACCACGACTTTCGCCAGTTCCCTGGCCGGGTCAAGCTTGCGGGACGCCTGCTCCAGCGAAATGCCAAACGCGCCCCCCTCCACCGGTTGGGAATGGGCGGAAAAGATTTTCTGCAGATACGGCAGCAGCTTTTCCTCGGCCATAGCGGCCAGTTCCGCGGCTCCGGCCGGCAAGGCGGCGATGCATTGATCCTCTGCTACCAGTGCATAGCCGGGGCAATCCCCCCAGCGGTTCAAAAACGGATGGGCGCCCGCCGGGATCTTCACTTTCAGAAGGTCCTCTTTGGACAGGGCTTCTTCCTCTATTTTGTAGCGTTTTTTCATCTGCTCCAGCGCCGCGGGACAGATTTCTTCCCGAAGCCCCAGCCCCTCGCACAATAAAGCAGTGGTAAAATCTGTTTTTCCGCTGCCCAGGCCACCGACCAAAAGGACGGCATCGCTGCGGCGCAGGGCCGCGACCAACGCGTTTTCCAGCGCTTTCCGATCCGATTTTGCTTCGGTCACCGTGTGCTTGTCAATCCCCAGCGGAGCCAGCAAGTCCAGCAGCAGAGCCACCTGCTGCTCATCTTTCGCCGCGCTGGCAAAAATGATGTCCAGCTTCATCCCACATTCTCCTCACTTGTTTTCAAAACCGGTCTTTATCTTTTTATCTCAACCAGTTCTATCCCCGCAATCGCCTGAGCGATCAGCTTGTCCGCATCCAGCGCCTGCTCCGCCGCCTCGACCAGGTCCAGGCGGGGACGGGTACGCGGATGCTTGGGTGTAAATACCGTACAGCAGTCCTCGTACGGCAAAATGGACGTTTCAAAGGTGTCGATCTCATTGGCAATGGCGATGATCTCCCGCTTGTCCATTCCAATGACCGGCCGGAACACCGGCAGATCGGTGACAATATCGGTACAGGCAATGGCTTTGACCGTCTGGCTGGCCACCTGTCCCACGCTTTCGCCGGTGATCAGCGCCCCGCAGTCCTGCTTTCTGGCTACCTGATCGGCGATGCGCATCATAAACCGGCGCATGACGATGGTAAACAACTCCTCCGGGCACTTGTCCCGGATCTGCTCCTGAATTTCGGTGAACGGTACCACAAAAAGCTTCATCCGGCCGCAGTATTCGGCCATTTTCTCCATCAGGGCAATGACTTTCTGCTTCGCCCGCTCGCTGGTATAGGGCGGACTCGCAAAATGCACGCCGCAAAGCTCCAGTCCCCGTTTGGCCATCATGTATCCGGCCACGGGGCTGTCGATGCCGCCGGAAATCAGTATCGCCGCCTTGCCGGAAGTGCCGATGGGGATTCCCCCCGCCCCCGGCAGCTGCTTTCCGTGGATGTAGGCCGCCGTCTCCCGGATTTCTACCATTACCAGCACATCCGGATGCTCCACATCCACTTTCAAATGATGGTACCGTTCCAAAATCCGGCCGCCCAGCTCCCGGCAGATTTCCGGAGACTTCATGGGGAAAGATTTGTCCGCCCGCTTGGCCTCTACTTTAAAGGTGGCCGCGTATTCCAGTTCCTCGCCCAGAAAATCCAGCGTATTCTCACAGATATCCTCAAAATCCTTGGCGGCCACCCGCGCCCGGCTGAACGCCGCGATGCCGAACACGCGGGATACCCGCCGGCAGGCTTCGTCCAAGTCGATATCGTCCGACTGGGGCTCGCAGTAAATCGTGGACTGCGCCTTGCGGAACTTGAATTGTCCCAGGCTGTGCAGCCGCCACTTTGTATTTTTGACCAGCACATCTTCGAAAGAGGATTTATTTAACCCCTTCAGTGCGATTTCTCCTGTTTTGATCAGTATGATTTCCTTCATCCTGACGCTCCTTCATACCTTATTATAGAAACGCACGCTCTGTACCCTTATCGATGGGCCAGCGTACAGATCCCTTCCCGCAGGGCCAGGACGAAATCTTCCACGTCCTCTTTGGTGTTGTACCGCCCGAAGCTTATCCTCAGCGCGCTGTCGATAAGCGACTGGTCCAGCCCCATGGCGGACAGCACATGGCTTTTCGCTCCTTTGGAACAGGCCGATCCGCTGGACACGGAAATGCCCCGTTCCTCCAAAAAGTGCATCATCGTCTCCGAACGGTAGCCCGGCACGCTGATGTTGAGCACCGCCGGCAGCGCGTCCGCCGGGGAGTTGATCACCACCTGCGGAATCGTCATCAGCCGGCAGCGCATTTCCTGATTGAGGTCGGCAATCCGCCGGGCGTCTTCCGCCAGATGTTCACCGGCCAGCGCCGCCGCCACGCCAAACCCCACGATCAGCGCCGCCGCCTCGGTGCCCGGGCGCAGCTTTTTCTCCTGTTCGCCGCCCAGCTGCCGCGGCAGTACCCGTATGCCCCGGCGCACGTACAAAGCGCCGGAACCTTTTGGTCCGTAAATTTTGTGAGCGCTCACCGTCGCCAAATCCAAATCCAGCCGCCGCATGGAAAGCGGCAGTTTGCCCAGCGCCTGCACGCAGTCGCAGTGGACAAGCGTTTCCGGATTTTTGCGCCGCACTCCTTTGACAATCTGCCCGATGGGCAGAATGGTGCCCACCTCATTGTTCACGCACATGCAGGATACCAAAACAGTGGAACGGTCTACCGCCGCCACCACTTCGTTTGCGTCAATATGGCCCATCACATCCGGCTTCACCCGGATGACCTCCCAGCCCAGTTGTTCCAGCCGGTCCGCGGCCGCCTCCACCGACGAATGTTCCATCGCCGTGGTCACAATCCGCTTGCCCTTACGCGCACGGGCCTCCGCCACACCCAGCAAAGCCAGATTGTTGGCTTCCGTCCCGCCGGAGGTAAAGGTGATTTCGGCTGAATCGCAGTCCAAAAGCTTTGCCAGCGACTTTCTTGCCGCTGTGATCCGGTTTTCCGCTTCCAGCCCTTTGCGATGCAGCGAGGAGGGATTGCCGTAACAGGATACCAGCATTTCATAAATTGCTTTCGCCGCCGGTTCCGCCACCCGCGTGGTGGCACTGTTATCCAGATAAATCTCTCTCATGGTTTCATCTCCGTTTTCAAAGGTTTGCCAAAAGCAGGAGCCGGATTTCTCTATATTCCCTTTTATTATAGTCGATCCGTACTCCTGTTTCAAGAAAGGTGTGCCGAAAAAAGGGGGATTTCCAAAGAAAAAGTCTGTTTGTGACAGCAAAAACGCCCAGATTCCGGCACGGCCTGTTCCATTATAAGCAGTTTCTTCCTTTTTGGTGCGTCTTTCCCTCGGCAGGCTGTTTGCCCCGGTTTGTTGCATATTCCTTGCGTACCGTGCTATACTAGGGATCGTTTTCCGGTTTCGGCTGGAAATATTGGAAAAGGGGCCCGTTTTTTCTGGGTTCTGGATAAAAATTATGAAAAAAATAAAAAAAGTTATTACAAAGTATTTACAAAATGATTGGACTGTGTTATATTATGGTTACAGATCCAAGATACCTCTGCTGTCAGGTAAGGGAGAGTTGCTTTGATAGCACCGGTTGGATACTGAATATTATTTAGGAGGAAATTTTACCATGAAAAAAGTACTTGCTCTGGTACTGTCCGTACTGATGGTTCTGAGCCTGTCTGTGGTTGCTTTCGCTAAAGAAGTTGAAGCTCCTGAGACTACTCCCGGCACCGACATTGACAATGCTGACAAGAAATACGAACTGGGCTTCGGCGATCTGGAGAAACCCGCTGCTGATGCGGCTCCCGACAAACCCGGTGCTACCTATTACTACACCATTATGGACGAGAATGATCAGTCCGGTATGCTGACCGACGGCGAAGTTGCGAAACATCTGTCTGTCTCCATCAAGGAAAAAGGCGACAAGATGATCAAAGCTTACTCCATCGTTAAACAAAACGGTGTCTACAAAGTAAAAGTAGAGACCAACACCACCTACACCACTTCTAAGACCTCTGCAGACTGGACCATCACTCTGAAGAGAGACAAGAAATTCACCGTAGCTTCTGCGGTTGTTTCTATCGCTCAGCAGTGGGCTGAAGTTTGCGACATTGCCAAAGACGTTGACGCTTACGGCGAAGCTCAGATTATGGTTGACCTGGCTGAAGCTCATGACGGCAAAGAGGGTGCTTCCTACGACGATTACACCGACGATATCAACATTGAGGCTCGCCTGGTTCTGGCGAAATCCATCAAATACGCTGAGATCTACTTCGGTGAATCCCCCGTTTGGTACTCTGTAAAGAACGCTGCGAAGACCACCGTTAACGTTTACTTCGATGAGGCTGTTGAGAAAGCTCTGTCCACCACCTACGAAGATGCTGATCTGTATGCGATCTCCTTCAAAGGCGCTCCTGAGTTTGACTTCACCGGCATCGAGCATGTTTCCGTTGACGAAGACATGTTTGTATACGCTGTTGTAGACGGCAAACTGGTTGCTGACAAATTCTCTTGGAACAAAGACGCTGAATGCTGGGAGATGAACACCAAGAAAGTGGTAGACGTTGTTGTTTCTGACATCGAGCTGGATGTTAGCAAATACAACTCCACCATCGGCGGCGGCGAAGCTGGCAAAGACAACCCCGGCACCGGTTCTGTTGACTTTGTAAACGTTGCTGTTGCTCTGGGCGTTGTTTCTCTGGCTGCTGCTGGCGCAGTTGCTCTGAAGAAATAATTTCAGTTGCTGACTGAACTTTGCTTTGTGTCTCTCCAAATCGCATAAAGTAAGAACGAAAAGGCTATCCGAAAGGATAGCCTTTTTTGTATCCTGATTTTACTGTTTTCTGTTTAAAAAATGCCATATGATTCATTGTTTGTTTAAAAATTTCACAAGAAACACTCAGACGGCGAACACACGGCTTTCACCTAACGCTCCTATACTGAAAACGTACCTCGGGAGGATTGTCCGTTTAAGACGAATACCCGGTGTAACAAAAAGAAAAAGGAGAAATTACCATGAAGAAAGTACTTGCTCTGGTTCTGTCTGTACTGATGGTCCTGAGCCTGTCTGTCGTTGCTTTCGCCGAAGAAGTTGAAGCGGAAAACACAACCGCCGACACGACGATTGACAATGAAGACGACCGTTACCAGCTGGGCTTTGGCGATCTGGAAGCCCCTGCCGATGCTGTGCCGGACAAGCCCGGCGCCACCTACTATTACACCATTATGGACGAAAGCGATGAATCCGGTATGCTGACCGACGAAGAAGTGGCGAAGCATCTGACCGTTTCCATCAAAGAGTCCGGCGACGCGATGATCGACTCTTACGCCATCGTAAAGCAAAACGGCGTTTACAAAGTCAAAGTTGCGACCAAAGAGACCTACCTGACCGGTAAAACTTCCGCCACCTGGACCATTACGCTGAAGAGAGACAGCAAATACACCGTTGCCCAGGCTGCTGTGGATATCGCGCAGAAATGGGCCTCCATCTGCAGCGACAACATCGATACCAATGCGTACGGCGAAGCGGTCTACACCGTTGATCTGGCCGAAGCGCACGACGGTGCGGAAGGCGCTTCCTACGACGATTATACCGACGACATCAACATTGAGGCCTTGGCTACGCGGAACTGTACTTTGAGGATACCATGTTCTGGTATTCTGTGAAAAACACCGCCAAAACCACCGTCAATGTTTATTTTGAAACCTCCAACAAAACCCTGTCCACTACCTACGAGGATGCGGATCTGGAGATGATCTTCTTCAAAGGCGTTCCCGAATTTGACTATACCGGTATTCTGCATGCCCCCGCGGATGAGGACGCTTACGTCTATGCCGTAATCGACGGCAAACTGGTCGCCGATAAATTTGAGTGGGACGCAGACGCTGAATGCTGGGAGTACAACACCCGCACCATCGAGGGCGTTGTTGTTTCCGATATCGAACTGGATGTAGCGCTTTATAACGCTTCCGTTTCCAGCGATTCTTCCAGCGAGGAGAAAGATAACCCCGATACCGGCGCTGTTGATTATGTAAACATCGCAGTAGTCCTGGGTGTTGTTTCCCTAGCGGCTGCCGGCGCAGTTGCTCTGAAAAAATAGGATTTGCTATTTCTTCCCAACCGCCGCGGCTCTCTTACCCGGCGGATGGTCTTCCTCTTAAATAATTTTTGAATCCAAAAACAGGAGGAACCCTGCGGGTTCCTCCTGTTTTCCTGTTCTTCTCTAACAAAAAAGGCCCTTTCCAGGAAAGGGCCTTTTTTCTATTCAGATTTTGGAATAACCGTAACTGTTTACAATAGCGTCCACCTTTTTGTGGGCGGCACACAGCGGACATTCCCCGGTGCCGTAGCTTTGGTACTCCGGAACATCCCCAGGAGTAAAGATTGAGTTGATTTTGATTCCGCGGCTTTCGGCTGCCGCGCTGAAAATCGCGGAAATCGCCACTAACTTGCCACCGTAATACTGCAGGCACTCCACTGCCCGATTGATGGTTTTACCGGTCGATACCGACGCCATCAAAAGCAGGATATGCTTGCCCCAGATCATTTTTTGGGTATTGTCCCGGAAAATCATCTGGTTGCTGGCGTTGAGCTCCGGCGTAATGACGTTGATGTCATGTCCCGCGTTGAGCACCGGAATGCTGGAGTCACTCAGCGCCTGGGCTAAAAACGCGCCCAGCATCTCGGTGCCCTCCAGGCAAACGATTGTATCAATGTTCGTACCCATCATATATTCCTGGGCCAATAGCGAGGCCGCTTCCTTCGCGGTAGACGAGCTGGTCTTGACCGCCGTCATATCCACATAGTAATTGACATGGGAATGGTTGGTCGCAAAATGGCCCGGTATCACGCCGATTTTAACCTTTCCAGCATTTCTGGCGCGGATTTCATGCATTCTGCTCTCCATAAATCATACTCCTTCCGGTACCTGCTTTTCCTTTAAAAAGGAAAAGGGCAGCAAAGCCGCCTTTTTATTTATTTTAGCATATCAAATAATAATTTTCAATATCTATCAAAAATTTTATTTATTTTATCTCAATATTGACTGTCCTATTCCAATTTACCCGATTCTGCCTGCGAAAGCAGTCGCATCTGCGCGGGAAAATAACAAAACGGTCCGGCTTTGATAGCCGGACCGTTTTTTGCGCGCCGCATCACCCGGCGCCGATTTTTGGGCCGTTTTAGTATTTGATGCAGGTGTTCTCTCCTAAGATTCCCTCGAAGCCACCGCGGGAAGCAACGACCGAGCTGTCTTTGTGGCCAAACGCCCACTTGTTGCAGGCCATGATCAGGCGGTCCTCATGGTTGACCGGGTTTGCGGGCTTTTCGATGGGGCCGTTGGTTCCCTTCTGCAGAATAACCAGGCACTTAAAGCCGCCGTCCTCCACTTTGCAGGGTGCGTAATGCAGCGTGTGGGGATAAATCTCCACCGCAACCCCTGCCGGGCAGTAGAAAGCCACAACGTCTTTGGAGTCCACCGTCCCCTCGTCGGACAAATCCTCTACTTTATACATCATGAAAACCATATCGGTTGGGCCTACGCTGACCTCGGAACATTTATGATACTCAAACGCATTGAGCAAAGAGCCATTTCCATTGCAGTATCCCACCTGCACCGGCATGCCGGCATAAATGTAATGCTCCACTTCTTTGGTCAGGGGCATCCGCTCCATTTCCGGAATCGACGCCACATACTGATTGCCGGACTCCGGCACAGCGGTATGCTCTTTCAAATACGCCACGTAAGGGGCAAAATCGTATCCTTCGATCACGCGACCGTATTTTTGAAACGCCGGATCGGTAACCAGATACATTTTTACACCCGGATTTTTCGCTTTTACCGATTCAAAACTCATCGAAATCCCTCTTTCTCTTTGTTCTGCTTATTGGTAGTATAACATTATAATACCGGATAAGCAATCTTTTTTCCCAAAAATCTTGCAAACCGTTTGGAAAATTGATACAATGTCAGAAAATGTTGTTCAAAGGAGAGTCGCAGTATGACCTGGGGAATCATCGGTGCAATGACGTCGGAAATCGCTTTGCTGGAATCACAGATGTCCAACGTGAAAAAAGAAGTGGTTTCCGGCCTGACATATCAAATCGGAAAAATCCGCGGAAAAGACGTTGTTCTGTGCTGCAGCGAAATCGGAAAGGTAAACGCTGCCATGTGCGCGCAAACGCTGGCGCTGCGCTACCGGGTGGATTTCATGATCAATACCGGTGTCGCCGGCTGCACCTGCGACGATTTGGGCGTATTGGATATCGTCCTGTCGCAGGATCTGGTTTTCCACGATTTTGATTGGGCATTGCAGGAAAAATATCACCCCCATACCAGCAAATTCCCCGGTGATCCTGGTCTGATCGCTCTGGCGCAGCGGGCGCTGGAGCAGATGCCGCAGCGCAAATTCCAGTACAAGCTGGGCCGCATCGCCACCGGAGACATTTTTGTAGATGATGAGGCGCTGCGCAACTCCATCATCGAGCGGACCCACCCCGATTGTGTGGAAATGGAAGGCGCCGCCATCGCTCTGGTGGCTTATTCCAACCAGATCCCCTGCCTGGTCGTCCGCAGTATGTCAGACAACGCCAACGGCGATGCGGGCATGTCCTTTGACACCTTTGAAAAAATCGCCGCCGACCACTCTGCCAAATTGCTTCTTTCCATGCTGGAACTGGCATAATAAAACCGGGCATTCAAAAAGCCGTGGGACGAAAAAGTCCCGCGGCTTTTTTTACAGGACACCCTATCGCGCGGCTGATCGGATGCGCTTTGCGGTCAAGGTGGCTTTTGGCAAAGCGCATCGCCCCGCTTCCTCTCAATCGTCCGGCTAGTTGGAAGTAAAGCCGTCCGCGATCCAGGGAGTGCTGGGGTCCTCCTGGTATTTCATTTTCATCACGCCGTCCGCCAACAGACGTGACCGTTCTTGATCTGCATAAACCTTCACCGGCACCAACGCCGTATCTTCATCCTGATAGGACACCTGGTCGTAAACGCACCAGTATTGCCTGCTGTAATCCAGTGCGCCAATGACGCCTTCCACGCCCTGAACCCGGTAAGCTTGCGCTTCTTCATCGTAATACTGGGATTGGCGCAGGATCTCCGGATTTTGGGGATGGTATCCGGTATAAGCGTAAAAATATCGTTCCGCGACATTGGCGCTGACCTGTTCGTCATTGACGCCGGGGCTGTATCCGGCTACAAACCAGCGATACAATTGATCGGGCGTCAGATTTTGCGCGCCGTCCCAGTCGAAGAAAGCCAATCCGCCGCAGATGGCCGTATAAGCATAATACGAGGGTGCGCGGGAAACCATATCCCGTTGGGTATCTACCGCGTGATAGCCGGTAATGCGGTAGCCATCGGCCGTTTTCTGCAGCGTAAACCGGTGCCGCTGCTCGCGGTTTCGGATCGACTGTTCCTCATCCATATCGGTCAGCGTCTTCATGCCGTTGCCCGCGCTGCCAAACAACCGCCCATAGGCAACAAAGGCCTCTACCGTATCCCCCTGCTCGGTGCAGTCCAGCAAAAAAATATCCGGGTACCATCCACCCATATGGTAAGGCGTGTAGGCCATAGCGTATTCCCTGTAGTAGCCATATCTCGGATTTTGGGGAACAATCTGCACGGTATCGCCAAACATCCGCCGTGCTGTTTCGTCCACAATCCGCTGAGGGATACACTGGAAATCGTGTACCATCGGGGTCAACACCGCAAAATCCGCAATGGTGTTGGGTTCGGTTGTGTCCTGATACCAGTAAATATACGGCGCCTGGTTGTATGCGGCATTGAGCAAAAAGGAATTGGGTGCGTCTTCGATGGAATCAAAGTCCCGTTCCGGCACATTGTTCCAGATGGTTGCGTCATAGATCGTATCCAGAATCTCTTTGGCCTTGACATCGCCTTTCAAATCCCACCGGTCGATGGGGTTTGCGGTTCGGTCTGTGGCTGTTTCCAGATTCTTCTGCAGCTGTTCCAACGTCACCGTATCATACAATGCCAAAATCTGCTCCCGGCTCATCGGGGGCGCAATCAGCTGCGCCGGTGTATATTCGCCGTCTGTGCCTCCAAAAAGCGGTTCTCCTCCCGCAAGAAAGTGCACTGCGTCAAGCTCGCAGTTTTGCAAAAGCGTCATTGCGACCGAGGACAGGTACAAATCGACGCTTTCATTTTCTTTCGCGATCTCCAGCTTTTCATCCGCCAGCAGGGATACCGTTGCCACTCCGTTTTCCGCTTCCAGGCCTTCCAAGGTCAAAAGCACCATGCTTGACCCCGCCGATTGCCGGCTCAGCTGCTCCTGCAGCCAGGAAGCAGTGATCTGGCTTACACCCGGACGGGGCAGAGGAAAGTAAAACGATTCCGGATCTTCATTTGCCGCTTGAATCGTATCGGAAGAAAGAAGATACAGTGTCGTCTTTTCCGGATCTTTCACCGCAATCCCCGGTTCCTGCTGCTCTTCCGGCTCCGATTTTCCTTCGCTTTGGGAGATATCCTGTCCATCATCACCGGCAGATGAAACGGCCGGAGCCGACGGGTTGGTCAACAGCGAACATCCTACCAGCAGAACCGCCAGAAAAACCGCCGTCACCGATAGCAGCGTTTTCCTATGGTATTTCAAAATATTTCCTACCCGCTGTTTCAAATTGCTCTCGCCAAAAGCCAAAAAGGGCATAACACCTATCCTGCGGTTCTGCGATTGGGCCATGGACAAAAGGCTCCGCGCATAATCTTTGCGGCTGTCTTCGCCCAGAATTTTCAGCACCCGCTCGTCGCAGGAGGCCTCCATGTCGTCAGAACTCAGCCGAAAGCACAGCCAGACCAGAGGATTAAACCAGTGGATACAAACCGCTGCCGTAGCGGCAATTTTCACCAGATTGTCCCACCGGCTGATGTGTACCCTCTCATGCAGCAGAATATGCTGCGCCGCCGAATCCTCCCAGTCAAACCCCCAAGGCAGGACGATGCGCGGCCGAAACAGGCCAAACACCACCGGTGTGGCAAACATGCGGCTTTTGGAAATCCGCACCTTGCGCCGCAGCGGAAGAATCTGGCCGGCCCTGCGAATTTTATCGTTTTCCGGCAGTACGCGAAGCCGGCACAGGCGGGCGGCCGAAAAAAGGTAGTGCAGTGTTAAAAAGGCGCCCAACGCCGAGGCGCCGCAAATCCAGACAACGGCCGCGGCCGTCCGCCAACCGGACCCTCTTTCCGCGGCAGATGGCGTACTTGGTTCTTCTGCGGCTTTTTCCTCATCATACTGGCCAAAAAACTGCCCTTCGTCCCCTTTTGTCTCTCCCGAACCGTCCTGCCCTGCCCGATCGGAAACCGGGATTCGTGCCGGTGCGCCGCCGGTAACATCCAACCGGGACAGCCGGCCGCTTTGCCCTACCGTATCCGTGCTCTGGGAGGGAACCAGGGAAAACAGGCTCACCGGGGAAGAAACAGATACCGGCACCAGCAGCCGGATCAGCACGACCGCCCACAGCGCATAGCTGATCCAGCGGGGCGCGCGCCCTTTCAAGCACCAGCGAATCAAAAGGACCACCAAAGCGGTTAAAGACGCTATCAGGCTCATATTCAAAACCGTGACAAACAGGCCGGTCATTTCTCATCCTCCTCGATCATTCGGCGAATTTCTTCCAGCTCTTTTGCGGAAATTTTTTCGCTTTTTAAAAACGATGCCAAAAACATCTGCCGGGACCCTTCATACAGCTTCTCGATCAGCGTGTGGGTCTGCCCTGCGCGCACCTGTTCTTTGCTGATCAACGCCGTGCAGCAAAACCCCGGTTCATCCCGCCGGATGATCCCTTTTTCCACCATGCGGGTCAGCAGCGTGTAGGTCGTGTTCCGGCTCCAGCCCATCTCTTCTTTCTCCAGCTGGACCAGCTGCGCCGCCCGGATGCCCTCCTTGGCCCATATGCGCTCCATCAATACCAATTCCGCATCGGAAATTTTTACCTGTTTCATACCATCCCTCCATGTTGACTACATTTGTAGTTTAAATTCAGTCTACACCTGTAGTCATTATTTGTCAAGTTTTCCGTTCCTCCACACGGCATTCTGCGCCCACCGCCGCCCACACGCGGAGAGGGCGCGCAAAAAAAGCCGCCTTTGGCAATGGCCAAAGGCGGCTTTTGGGTCTTTCCTTTTCCGAACTATTTAATCGGTTCCAGATACTGCGATTCGTAATAATGGCACAGCGCTTTGTATTCGTCCGGCACCCCGTCGTGGGAATTGCGCAGATGGGCATGGGCGTCAAAGCTGTCGCTGCTCAGCCGCTGGGTCAAATGCAAAGCGATGTTGGCGCAATGGCTGGCGATCCGGTCCATAGCATTGAGCACTTCCACAAAGGAAATGCCGCTTTTTGTGCTGCAGGTACCGCTTTGCAGCCGCTCGATATGCTTGTTTTTCAAGGTTTCTTCCATCAGATCCACCGTTTCCTCCAACGGTTCCACCCGCGCGGCGATCACCGCATTCTCCTCCGCGTAAGCCTGCACGGTCATACCGATAATCGCCCGCACCGCTTCTGCCGCGTAGGTAAATTCCCGCTGGCCGTCAGCGGAAAAGGTCACGTTTTGCTCGCTGTGCCGTTCCGCTTCCTCCGCCAGATGGCCGCAATAGTCGCCGATTTTCTCAAAGTCGCTGACCGAGTGCATAATTTCGGTGGCCAAACGGCTGTCCGGAATGCTGATATCCTTGGCGGTGATTTTTAAAAGGTACTCTACCATGACCGATTCTGTCCGGTCCAAAAACTTTTCGTTTTCCTCCAGCTTCTGCACTTTCTTCTCGTCGTACTTTTCAAACAATCCCACTGCGATTTCGAAATTCTCCTGCACGGTCTCGCCCATGCTCAGAATTGCCTTTTTACATTGCTCCAAGGCCACAGAAGGTGTGTTGAGGAAAATATCGTTGAGCGCTGCCAGCCCCTCCTCGATTTTGGAGGCTTCTCCGTCTTTTACCAACCGCCGGGAGAATTTGATCAGCTGGTTGGTAAAGGGGAACACCAAAATACAGGTGACAATATTGAAAAGGGAATGGAAATCCGCGATATTTCCGCGGTTCACAACATTATCCCAAAAGGGGAATCCCACCAGGGCCTGGTACCCGTATACCACGACCAAAAAGAATGCCGCGCCCAGCATGTTGACGATCAGGTCAATATAAACCGCGCGTTTGGCTTTTTTGCTGGTGCCGATGCTGGCGATCAATACGGTTACACATTTGCCGATATTCTGCCCCATGATGATCGGGGCCGCCATGGAGAAGGTAACCGTACCGGTGGAAGAAATCGCCTGCAGAACGCCTACCGACGCGGAAGAGCTCTGCAGGATCGCCGTGATCAGCGCACCCACCGCCACACCCAGCAGCGGGTTCTTAAACAAAAAGAAGATCCGCTGAAACGACTCGGAATCTTTTAACGGGGCAAGGGTGCTCTCCATTGTGGTCATTCCTACAAATAAAATGCCGAAGCCAATCAAAATCGAGGCGATATCCTTGGTCCGTTTTTTCTTGGACATCAGAAGAATCGTCGCACCCACCGCAATACATAACGGCGCGAAAGAAGCCGGCTTCAGCAACATTAAAAAAATATTATCATTGGAAATATCGCCCAATCGCAAAATCTGACCGGTTACCGTGGTACCGATATTGGCGCCCAGGATGACAGGTACTGCCTGGACCAATTTCATGATTCCAGCATTAACAAACCCCACAGCCATGATCGCTGTAGCAGCGGAACTTTGGATTGCCGCTGTGACAACCGCGCCCAACGCGACCCCTTTTAAGCGATTGCTGGTGAGCTTTTCCAGGGTTTTTTCCAGCCCCGCACCGGCAATGCGCTCCAAAGATGAACTCAACAGCTTCATCCCATACAAAAACAGCCCGATCCCTCCGCAGAGGGTAATGACAGACATCACTGTCAAACGAATCACTCCTATACTTTTCTTATTCGTTTTTCTTCTTTATTCAACAATTATTTTACATGAATTTTACACGGCGCGCAAGTAAAAAGTAGTTGATTGCGCCATTTCCTGCAAATTATCTTTTTTATTTTTGCAATCAAAAAGCGGACCGTTTCCGATCCGCCTGCCATGTTTTGACCCTATTTTATTCTCCGGTCGATTCTTCCTGTGCTTTTTCCGGCCCGCGCGTGACAAGATACACGCCGCTTTCCGTATCCCCCTCCAGCGCCAACTGAAAGATTCGCGCCAGATTTCCGCCTTTGATCTGCGCCGGCGTCACCTGCGCGGCCGTGACCGACGCCCCATCGTTTTCCAGCTGAACTCCGTAGAAAGAGAACCCGTATCCCGCCGTGTCCATCCGGGCATAAACTTCTTCCAAAAGCCGGGCCGCCGCCTCCGGCGAAGGATCATCGGCTGTGCCCTCCAGCATCAGGTTGTATTGCAGCGCATTTTCCATGGAAAACGCCATTCCAAGCCGCACCGCTCCGACGCTTGCGCTGTCCAGATGGACGGATGCCTGCACCGGGGCAGACAATGCCGCTTCTTCCAGCTGTTTTCGTACCAATTCGGTATAGGTCTCTTCCAGCCGGCGGACGGTATTTCCCTTTTGCTCTACGTCCGCTTCATAGCTGTCTGAGAGGATTTCACCGTCTTTCGCCGATACGATAAAAAACACATCTTCCCTTGTTTCACTTTCCACCCGCGCCTGATACCCACGGGTAGCAAGGTTATAAGACACCCGGTCCACCTTCAGGTTTTGGCCGGAATAAGTCTGCTCCACATACGCCTGGATGTCTTTCTGCGCGCCGGACGCTCCCCACGGACTGCCAAAACGCCACAGCAGTACGCCGGCAATACCTGCCGCCAATACCAAAAGCAGCAGCAATCCAACGGTTCGCTTTACGATTTGTACGGTATCCTGCTCCATTTGCCGCCGCCCTTTCGATTGCTTCTTTTTTCAGTATAATATACCCTTTCTCCGCTGTAAAGCCAAAAGCCGCGAAAAATGGACAAAGAAAACCCGCAGGAGCGGCAAAGTCTCCTGCGGGCACCGGCTGCCGTTTGATATTTCGGCCGACTGTCAAAGGGTGCACAGCCGAGGTTTTTTACAGAAAATCCGGCGGTTCTTCCGGCCTCATCACTGCCGGCAGTTAACCGACGATCTGGAAATCTTTGGTGTAATGATTGAGCACTTCGCAGCCGTTTTCGGTTACGATGACCAGGTCCTCGATCCGCACACCAACCGAATCCGGCAGATAAATACCGGGCTCAATGGAAAAGCACATGCCGGGAACCAGCGGCATGTCGTTGGTGGAACTGATGTCCGGCCACTCATGAACCTCAATGCCGATATTATGGCCGGTGCGGTGGGTAAAATACTCGCCGTAACCCGCTTTGGTAATGACATTCCGCGCCGCCGCATCCACATCGCAGGCCCGCACGCCGGGTTTCACCGCCGCGATGGCCGCCATATTGGCCTCCAGCACCAGATCATAGACCTTCTTCTGCAAATCTGTAGCCGATTTGTAGCAAACGGTACGGGTCATATCGCTGTAATATCCGTCCAGGTTTTTGCCAATGTCAAACAGCACGTTGTCGCCGGGCTGCAGGAATACTTCCTTGGACGGCCCATGATGCGGAATCGCGCAGTATTTTCCGTAAGCGACGATGCACAGGTTCTTAACCGCCGCGCCCTCTGCCGCGAAGAATTCGTTGACCTTTTCCGCCAGATCCACTTCGGACAATCCTTCTCGAATCGCCTCGATGGATTTTGCCACCACCCGGTCGTTCATCGCAGAGGATCTGCGCAGTTTCTCCTGCTCCTCAGCGTCCTTGATCATGCGGGTCATGTCCACAAAAATCGAGCCGTTCATTACCGGCGCGTCGGGCCGCAATTCCATCATATGGATGAGAAAACGGGCCGGCCATTCCTTATCCACGCCCAGCTTGCCGGGCTTGACTTCCTTGGCCAGGATCGCAACCGGGTCCTCGGTATCGTGGAAAAAGACCACCTTGGCCCCGTCGAGCTTAATATAGTTGTGCAGCTGGTTGACCACCAGCGTTACGTTGCCGTCGGTATTCAAATACAGCGCCAGGCAGCGCTCCCCGGGATGGACCATCTCCCCAGTCAGATAAAAAATGGAAACGGGGGAGGTGACGATCATCTGCTCGACGCCTGCTTCCGTCATCCTCTTCAGCACATTGTTAATACGGGTACGGTTCAACTGGCTCATTTTGCTCTCTCCTAACATTCTTTCAGATTCCGGTTTTCCATAAACCGGAAAAACTGCTTTTTCCCCTTTATTATAGGATTCGACCGGCCAAAAGTCAATGGAAATGTCTTAGGTCGTCCTCTGCCAGCCAGCACAGCAGCGCGGTGTCCCGGCCGCCTACTTCCACAACCCGGCAGCCGTGAACCATCACGCCCAAACCGTCTTCGTCCCAGCGGCAGCCAAAGACATAGCCCATATAGCAAAGTCCGTCCTTTTCCACCGGCAGAACATGGATTTCTTCCAACTGCAGTTCGCCCAGCAAATCGCCCGTTTCCTGTGCCCGGGGCAGCCCGGGCATGCTGAAATCATCTTCCAGACAGCCGCCCAGCAAGTCCGCTTCCTCGTCGGCCAAGTGCTGCAAAATTCCATTCAGAAGCGCGTCTTTCACCTGCTCCTGCGCCGCGAACAGATAGGTCAGCGCTTTTCGGTAGCTTTCGGTCAGTTCCTGTCCCTCATCCACCCGGTCCCCGCCAAAATCCAGCCGGATGGGACGCACTTCCTCCTCTATCTGCCAGTTTTCCCAGGCAGGCAGATGTACTTCTCCTTCCAGTCCGTATTCGCCTCTTATTAGTTCCAACTGTGCCATCTTTTTACTTCTCCCACGGGTTTTCCCGGTCGCACAAATCAAACAGTTCCATACACAAAAGCGTATCCCGGTGGGGGATCACGTCGCTTTCCAGTTTTTGCTCCCGCACACCCCGGATAAATTCTTCGATTTCATACACAAAACCGTTTTCTTCCGGCTGCTCAAACCGCTCAATCTCCTGCCGGTCCGGTCCATACAACACCGCGCCGCCGCCTTTGTGTCCGCCCAAAAGCTGAATGCTTCCCCGATCGCCGCAGAACCATGCGGTCTCCGGCGCAATGGCGCGAAAACTCACCTGTGTCGAAGCAATGGCATGTTCAAACCGCAGAAGCATCCCGTCGGTACAATCGGAACCATAGGGGAAGCGGCTGGCCATGGTCTTTGCCTCCAACAGGGGCTGATTCACCAGGTAGGACAGGATCTCAAACGCGTAGACACCGATATCCCGATTGGCTCCGCCTCCCAATTCCGGTGCGTTCAGCCGGTGCGAAGCATCGTTTCCGGATACAAAGCAGAACTGATAGTTGGCCAAATTGATCTGTCCGATTCGGCCGCTGTCGATCCACTCTTTTGCTTTCTGAACGGCGGGGGTAAAGCGGCTCCACATGGCCTCCATGGAAAACAGGCCCTTTTCCTCCGCTTTGGCAAACACCTCCTGCGCCTGCTCTTTGGTGATGGTAAAGGCTTTTTCGCACAAAAACGGCTTTCCGTATTCCAAACACAGCAGCATATTCTCATAGTGAAAATTGTTGGTGGTATCAATATACACCCCGTCGATGTCCGGACGCGCCAACATCTGGCGGTAGTCGCCGTAAGCCTCCGGCACGCCGTTGGCCCTAGCAAACGCATCTGCCCTCTCCTGGCTCTTGCTGGACACCGCCGCCACCTGCGCGCCAGGTATTTTTCGTACCGCATCGCAGAACTTGGCGCCTATTTTCGCCGCTCCCATGATTCCGAACCGAAACATTTCCATACCTTCTCCTTTCGCCGCCCTACCCGGCGGAGACGCTTCTTTTATTGTTAGATTACTCTATTTCACATCTGTTTGCAAGCCGCCGCAGGGACCTTCCTTTTTTCTTCCGCATAAAATAGGCAAAGAGCTCCAAGCCGCCCTGTCAAAAAGCGCGCGGCTGGTTTGGAAGGGAGGATTTTGGAATGAAAGCGGTTTTACTCTCTTTTTTCCGCATCTTTTTTCTCTGCGCCGCCGTCTGCGCCGACACCTTTGCCGCCGCTTTCGGATTCGGCGCCGGTCAGATCCGCATTCCCACCGGTTCGGCGCTGGTGCTGTCGGCGGTATCCGCAGCCGCGCTGGCTTTCTCCATTCTGGCGGCGGGATGGTTTGCGCCCTTTCTGCCCAAGGCGCTGGTATCCTGTCTGCCCTGCCTCATTTTGTGCGGATCGGGACTTTTTAAGCTGTTCGACAGCGCCCTCAAGCGGCTGATACGCCGTTTGCCGCAGCCGGGACGGGAGATTTCGTTCTCCTTTTTGCAAATGCGCTTTTTGCTGCGGGTGTGGGCCGATCCCGCTGCCGCGGACACTGATCGTTCCCTCATCCTTTCCACCGGTGAATCGGTGGCGCTGGCTTTGGCCCTTTCCGCCGATGGGGTGGCTGTCGGGCTGGGCGGCGGTTTTTCCGGGCTCTCTCCCTGGGCCGTTTTTTTCTGCTGCACCGCCCTGAATCTGTTTTGTATTCTGGCAGGCGGGGCCGCCGGCCGAAAAGCAGCCGGCCGCGCCTGCTTTGATTTGTCATGGCTGAGCGGCATCACCCTTTTGATCATGGGGCTGCTGACACTGCTGTAACAGGAGAATCTCCTGGAAATTGTGCAAAGTGACAAAGTTTGAGCGAAGTATCCAAAATCTTGTCTTCCTATTGACTTTTCATCTCCCTCGCTATACAATAAAAACTGTTCGCGCACCACAATATATTGTGGTGTTGATTTATGAATAACCGCATGCGTAGTATACAGTGAGTAGTTTTCGTCCATCGGGTATATGCCGGTGGTCTCCTTTGATTCACTTTGTAAAAACAGAAAGGACGTTGTAACATGATTGAAATGATTATCAAGCGAGACGGACGGCAGGTCCCTTTTGATTCCACCAAAATAACCGACGCTATTTATAAGGCCGCACAGGTTTTGGGCGGCAACGACAGGGAAATGGCGGAAGAGTTGACCCAAAAGGTCATCGCTTACCTGACCGACGAGTTGCATGAAACCCGCCCCGCGGTGGAGCAGGTGCAGGATGCGGTAGAGAAGATCCTCATCGAAAACGGACATGCCCGCACCGCAAAGGAATTCATTCTCTATCGGGCGGAGCGCACCCGTGTCCGTGACATGAACACCAAGTTGATGCGCATTTATGAGGATCTTACTTTCAAACCGGCGGCAGACAACGACATTAAACGGGAAAACGCCAACATCGACGGCGATACCCCCATGGGCACCATGCTGAAATACGGCTCCGAGGGTTCCAAGCAGTTCTGCGAAATGTATGTGCTGGATCCGGTGTTCTCCAAAGCCCACGCGGAGGGAGATATCCACATCCACGATCTGGATTTCTACACGCTGACCACCACCTGCTGCCAAATCGATATTGTCAAACTGTTTAAAGACGGCTTCTGCACCGGTCACGGCTTTTTGCGGGAACCCAATGATATCGCCAGCTATTCAGCTCTGGCCTGTATCGCCATCCAGTCCAACCAGAACGACCAGCACGGCGGCCAAAGCATCCCCAACTTCGATTACGGCATGGCTCCCGGCGTGCGCAAAACCTATCGCCGGATCTATTCCCGCAACGTAGGACGGGCGCTGGAATTGCTGGGCGGCCTGGAAGACGGCGAAGCGGTTGCCAAGCAAATCGCGGCCGATGTGGAAAAACAAAGCGGCCTTTATCCCGTCTTGGCCGACGACAACGGCTATCATGAATATGAGGCGCCGGAGCTGGCCAAATACGTTCCGGAAGAGCTGGTGGAAAAAATCCAGCGGTTCGCAGTGAAAAACGCCAAAAAAGAGACCCATCGTTCTACCTATCAGGCAATGGAGGCGCTGGTCCACAACCTGAATACCATGCACTCCCGCGCCGGTGCGCAGGTTCCTTTTTCCTCTATCAACTACGGCACCGATACTTCTCCCGAGGGCCGAATGGTGATCGAGTGCATTCTCAAAGCGGAGGATGCAGGCCTGGGCAACGGTGAAACGCCGATCTTCCCCATTCACATCTTCAAAGTGAAAGAGGGGGTCAACTACAATCCGGGCGATCCCAACTATGATTTGTTTAAGCTGGCTTGCCGGGTATCGGCCAAACGGCTGTTCCCCAACTTCTCTTTCCTCGACGCACCGTTCAACCTCCAGTATTACAAAGAGGGCGACTACAATACCGAAGTGGCCTATATGGGCTGCCGGACCCGTGTTATGGCCAATAACTACGACCGCACCCGTGAAGTAACCTGCGGCCGCGGCAACTTAAGTTTTACCTCCATCAACCTGCCCCGTCTGGCGATCAAAGCCAACGGCAATGTGGACTTTTTCTTCGAGCAGCTGGATCGTATGCTGGATTTGGTTTCCAATCAGCTGATGGCCCGCTATAAAATCCAGGCAGCCAAAAAAGTCCGCAATTACCCCTTCCTCATGGGCCAGGGCGTTTGGCTGGATTCGGATAAACTGGGCCCGAATGATGAGGTGGGCGAGGTGCTCAAGCACGGCACCCTTACGGTGGGCTTCATCGGCTTGGCCGAATGCCTGAAAGCGCTGATTGGCAAACACCATGGGGAATCGCAGGAAGCGCAGAATCTGGGACTGGATATTGTAGGCTACATGCGCAAACGCATGGATGAAATGAGCGAAAAAACCGGATTTAACTATTCGTTGATTGCCACTCCCGCAGAAGGACTTTCCGGCCGGTTCGTCCGCATCGATAAACAAAAATACGGCATTATCCCCGGCGTGACCGATCGGGATTATTACACCAACTCGTTCCACGTTCCGGTGTACTACAATATCTCCGCATTTGATAAAATCCGCCTGGAGGCGCCGTATCACAATCTGACCAACGGCGGCCATATCTCCTATATTGAAATGGACGGCGATCCGCTGAAGAACCTGGACGCTTTTGAAAAGGTCGTTCGCTGCATGAAAGAAGCGGGTATTGGCTACGGTTCCATCAACCATCCGGTCGACCGGGACCCCTGCTGCGGCTATACCGGCATCATCGACAATGAATGTCCCGGCTGCGGGCGCCATGAGGGGGACGGAAGCGAGGCGTTCGAGAGAATCCGCCGCATCACCGGTTATCTGGTGGGAACGATGGATCATTGGAACAACGCTAAGCGCGCCGAAGAGCACGATCGTGTGAAACACGGCGTATCCGACGTGGAACAGATTTAACCCAAAAGAATAAAAGGCGGGCAATCGTCCGCCTTTTTCTTTGAAAAAAGAGCCAAAATCATCTGTTTTTCGCTCAAAATCAGATGATTTCTACCTTTTTACGAGAGGATGTTTGTTATGTCAAAACCGATCCGGCTGGCGGGAGTGGTCCGGGAGTCCATCGTGGATGGCCCGGGCATCCGCTTCACCGTTTTTGTACAGGGCTGCCCTCATCATTGTGAGGGCTGCCACAACCCCGAAACCCATGATTTTTCCGGCGGCTATGATTGCGCACCGGAAAAAATTCTGGCGGAAATCAAAAAAAATCCCTTGCTGGATGGCGTTACCTTTTCCGGCGGAGAGCCTCTTTGCCAGGCGAAAGCACTGCTGCCGCTGGCGCAGGAAATCAAAAAATTGGGATTAAACTTGTTTATTTATACAGGTAGTATATTTGAAAAGCTGATAGAGGAACAGGACCCCGATGTGATGGCCCTTCTGCAGGAAGGGGATTTCCTGGTGGACGGTCCTTTTGTTCTGGCCCAGCGGGATTTGACGCTGCTGTTCCGCGGCAGCCAAAATCAACGAATTTTGGATCTGCCCCAGTCTTTGGCGCAGGGAAAAGCGGTTTTGGCGCCAATTGGACAGTGATCGGCTTCTGGAAAGCGCCCCTGTTGTATCGAAATCCTGCCGGCAGGCTGCGATATGGGAAGAGGTACACAAACAGAAAACAGCGTCTGGCGTTGGCTAAGTCGCACATGAAAAATCATTTGAATCCAGCAAAATAAAAACGAAAAAGTCGATACAAAAAAGACGGTGCAAAAATGCTTTTTGCGCCGTCTTTTTTTGCCGAAAACAAGTTTCTCGCCGGTTTTCCGCAGACCACTCTTTTCCTCCGGATGGTCGACGGAAAGGAGCTTACAAAATTCCGGTCATCGTCATCGCCGAAACCATCTCCGCCGCTTCTCGCTCATTTTCTTCTTCGGGTTTGCATATCGGCACCCAGATCCCACATTCGTAGTCGGGACTTTGCATATCGCCGTGGGTGTAGACTTCCAGCATTACCTTTCCGTTTCCCCGATATTTTGCCCCTCGTTTGGGTACCACTCTTTCCAGACCTGGGTGTTTAGGCTTTGCAGGGTGCCAGACAGGGGACCTTTCGCAGAGAACATCGTCCACTCGCTTTCCGGGAAGGTGTGGAGCTTCAGTCCCTCCGGATCCTGTATTCATTTTTTACATGCGCGCCTATTTACCGTGCCCTGTTCTTATTGCGTCTATTCCCCTTTTCGGGCCATCACGAAAGCGCTGGCCAACATGGCGATAACAAAAGAAACGGTTCCCGCCGCGGCCATGGTCAGGGCCACAATTCCTCTCCAGCGGGTATTCTTTCCGACAGCGGGCTGTACCGGATGGTGAAGCATAAAAGTTCCTCCTTTGGAAAGTGGAAAATAACAGGAAAGCCCTGGCTTCCCAGGGCTTTCCAAAGGACAGGCGTCGGCCGCTTAGTCCAGATTCTTTTTCAGAGTCTCCAGTTCAGCTTTCAGTTCTTTGGGGAGCTTGTCGCCAAATTTCTGGTAGAATTCCTCGATGCCGGCAGCATCTTCTTTCCAGAGCTCTTTGTCCACATCCAGCAAGCCTTTGAGGGTCTCGATATCGATATTCAAGCCCTCCAGGTTGATGTCTTCGGGTTTGGGCTCGTAGCCAATGGGAGTCTCTACCGCGTCGGCTTTGCCTTCGCAGCGGTCCAGAATCCACATCAGAACGCGCATGTTATCGCCAAAGCCCGGCCAGATGAAGTGTCCTTCGTCATCAGTCCGGAACCAGTTGACATTGAAGATTTTCGGCGCTTTGTCTCCCAGCTTTTTGCCCATATCGAGCCAATGCTGGAAGTAATCGCCCATATGGTAGCCGCAGAAAGGCAGCATCGCCATCGGGTCGCGGCGAACAACGCCGACAGCACCGGCAGCGGCAGCAGTCGTCTCAGAAGCCATGATGGAGCCTACGAACACGCCATGCTCCCAATCTCTTGCCTGGTAAACCAGCGGAGCGGTTTTCGCGCGACGACCGCCAAAGATGATCGCGGAGATCGGCACGCCCTGCGGATCGTTGAATTTATCGCTGATGCAAGGGCAGTTGATCGCCGGAGCGGTAAACCGGGAGTTGGGGTGCGCGCCCTTCTCGGTGGAAGTGGTGCCGTCCCACGGCTGGCCTTTCCAGTCAATGGCGTTTTTCGGCGGGTTTTTGTCCAGACCTTCCCACCAAACAGTGTTGTCATCCATATTGTGGCACACGTTGGTAAAGATGGTGTTCTTGCGGGTGGAAGCCAGCGCGTTGGGGTTGGATTTCGCATTGGTGCCGGGCGCTACGCCGAAGAAGCCGTTCTCCGGGTTGATGGCCCAAAGTCTTCCGTCGGGACCAATCCGCATCCAGGCGATATCGTCGCCGACTGTCCATACCTTATAACCTTTTTCTTTATAAATCTCCGGCGGGATCAACATAGCCAGGTTGGTTTTGCCGCAGGCAGACGGGAATGCAGCGGTGACGTATTTCACTTCGCCCTGCGGATTCTCGATGCCCAAAATCAGCATATGCTCGGCCATCCAGCCTTCGTTCTTGCCCTGGTAAGAAGCAATCCGGAGCGCAAAGCACTTTTTGCCCAGCAGCACGTTGCCGCCGTAAGCGGAGTTAATGGACCAAATGGTGTTATCCTCCGGGAAGTGGACAATATATCTTTCGTTCTCGTCAATATTGGCTTTGGAATGGAGACCTCTTACAAAGTCATTGGACTCGTCGCCCAGGTTCTCAAAAGCCTGCGCGCCCATTCTGGTCATGATGTCCATGTTCAGAACAACATAAATCGAGTCGGTCAGCTCAACGCCGACTTTGGAGAAGGGAGAGCCGATCGGACCCATGGAGTAAGGAATGACGTACATGGTACGGCCTTTCATTACACCGTTAAAGAGTTTTCCCAGTTTCTCATACATTACCTTGGGATCTTCCCAGTTATTGGTGGGACCTGCATCCTCTTTTTTCCGGGAGCAGATAAAGGTTCTGTTCTCCACGCGGGCAACGTCGCTGGGACGGGTTCTGTGCAGCAGACAGCCGGGAAGCTTTTCCTGGTTGAGTTCCTCCATTTCGCCGGTGGCGATTGCTTCGGCTCTCAGGGCTTTGAGCTGCTCCTCGCTGCCATCGATCCAGACAACCTGGTCCGGGGTAGTCAGCGCAACCATCTCATCCAGCCATTTTAATACATTTGGATTCTTCGTCAGTGCCATACTTTTTGCTCTCCTTTCAAAACCGATGTTTCCATCGGTTTTCGTTTCATTCATTTGGATTTTTTGTTTGCAAAATCCAAATTTTCCACGTATATCATTATATCGAACTTTGCAACGCTTTTCAAGAGGAAGAATGTTAAATTCATAGCAATTTCATAAATGACCTCTGCCAGGAAAAGAGGAAAACGTTTTTCTCACCGGCGCCGCACGCCAGTAAAAAAGGCGAAGGGAATCCCTTCGCCTTTACCGCAGATCGTCCATGGAAAAAAATTTCGCCTCCAGGCTTTGCACCGGCGTCAACTGATGGCTGACCAGAATCGTCAGGGTCCGGTTGGGCAGGCTGCGGATCATTTGGCATACCCTCTGTGCCGCTGCCGCATCCAGGCCGTTGAACGGCTCATCCAAAAGCAGGATCCCATCCGGCGTATCCCCTAAAAAGCCAATGCCTCGCAAAAAAGCGATCCTGCGGCACTGTCCCCCGGACAACTGCTCAGGGCGCTTTTGCCCGTCTGCCGGTTCCAGCCCGGCCTGTGCCAACAGGTCGCGAACCTCGCATTTTGCGCCGTGCGGCTGTGCCAGATGGATATTTTGCTCCGCCGTAATCCAAGGCAGCAACCGGTCCTCCTGGAAGACAAAAGCGATTTTCCGGCCTCCCAGGCCGGTAATACTGCCGCCATCCGCCGGTTCCAATCCGGCTAAAATCCGCAGCAGGGTCGTTTTGCCTCGTCCGGAAGCGCCGGTCAGGCAGACGATCCCGCTGTCCGGCAGGGTCAGAGAAAAATGATCCAGCACCGGCTTTCCGTCATATGATTTTTGCAAATTTTCGATTCGGATCATCGCTGCGCCTCCTTCTCCGCCGCCAGCCGGCTGGTAAGGGCCCGCAGTATCCATGCCGCCAGTTTTTCAAACAACAGACTCAGCAGGATGATCACTGCCGTCCAGCAAAACAGGTCCGGCATTTCCAGATAAATCTTGGCGTTGTAAAGGGCTTTCCCGATGGAGTTTTTGGGCAGCCCCAGAACTTCGGCGGCAATGCCCGCCTTCCATCCAATGCCGATACCGGTGCCGCAGGCCGCGGCAAAATAGGGCATCAGACTGGGCAAATACAGATACCGCAGCTTTTTGCCGAAGGAGAACCGATAGGCTTTTGCCATCTCCAGCAGATTTTTATCCACCGCGGCGATACCCTCATATAAGTTGGCCCAAACCATCGGGAGAACCATTAAAAAAGCCGCAAACGCGCCCAGCGCATAGGATTTGATCCAGACAAGCGCCAAAATGATAAAGGAGGCTACCGGCGTGGCCTTGATCACCTGCAGGGCCGGGCGGAAAAAAGCGTATAGAAATGAAAAACGGCTCATCAGCGCCGCCAGTAGCGTGCCAATGGCAAGCGCCAGCAAAACGCCCGTCATAATCCGCCCGCATGAGGAAAAGACAGCCTGCCAGAAAACAGGCTGTCTTACCAATTGAACCAACCGGCGCAGCATGGTCATCGGAGACACCAGCAAAAGCTCCTGTCCCACCGCCATCGCCGCGGCCTGCCACAGCAAAAGCCACAGCAGCGCTACCATGACGCTCCTTGCAATTTTTTTCCCGATTCTATTTTTGATAATAGAGTCCTTCATCCGGCAGTTTTCCTCCGACAGACTTGGGGTTCGCGTTATACAATACGGTCAAAAAGCCCTCAGCGGCTTTTTTCATCTCTTCGCCCTCCCAGAATACGATGTTGCACTCTGGAATGGCTTTTACCGCTACCGCTTCCGCAATAACATCGAACTTTCCGGACAGGGCAGCCGCCTCTTCCACATTGCCGTTGACAAATTCCACCGACGCGGCGTACTCTTCCAGGAAGCGGTCCACCGCCTCTTTGTTCTCTTCTACAAATTCGGCACGAGCCACTACGCAGCCCATCGTCAGCTGGCTACCGTCGGTTACGCATTGATTCCATTCCTCGGTCATATCCAGCGCGACCTTGATCTGATCGTCTTTGGAAAGGGCCTGCGTTACAAACGGCTGAGGGAGCAGCGCTACGGTAGCTTCTCCGCTGATCATCAAAGGCAGGATCTCCGAATGCTCGGCTTTATACACGATGTTCACATCGGTTTGCGGATCCAGACCGTTCTGCGTCAGGATATATTCCAGCGCGTATTGGGGGGTGGATCCTTCGCCGGTGGCATAAATGGTTTTGCCTTTTAAGTCGGCGATGGAGGCAACCTCTTCGTTTTTGGTCACTATATACAGTACACCCAGCGTGTTGAGCGCCAGCAGCTTAACGCCGCCTTCGGTCTTATTGTACAAAACAGAGGCCAGATTGGTGGGAACGGCAGCGATATCCACCTCGCCGTTTATCAGCTTGCTGGTGATTTCATCCGGCGCGCCGACCAACGTAAAATTGTAGTTGTTGTTGGCCTGACCCGCCTCATTGTTCTCCATGATCTGGAGCATACCCAGCGCGGTGGGGCCTTTCAGTCCGACGATGTTGATATCTGCTTTCTCCACTTCCTCTTCGGAGGATTCTTCCGGCAGAGAGGATTCCGGCTGGCTGTCGGCCTGGGAGGATTCCTCACTGGTCACGGCCGAGGAGACAGTGCTGCTGCATCCGGCCAAAGGAAGGGCCAGCATCAGCACCGCCAGGAATAAGGACAATGCTTTCGTCATTCTTTTCATGATTTTCTTCTCCTTTTGTTTTACCATATCTAAAAAGGGAAACCCCTTTTTTTACTGTTGCTCCGGTTCCCGCCAATCCAGCAGGCCCCGTGCGTTCAAAATGCAAAGCTGCGCGCCATCCCGGCGGATATACCCCAACTGGCAGAACCGGTCCAGTGCACGGTAGACTGTGGCGCGGCTGACGCCCAACTCCCGGGAAAGACGGGTGGGTGAGCAGGTAATGGAAAAATGCCCTGTCCGCCCAACGCACTGGTCATGCAGATACAGCGCCATCTTTTCCTCTGCCGAGCCTTTGGTGAAGCTGTCGATCTTTCGGTTTAAAAAAGCAATGCGCTCAGACAGGAAAGAAATATAATTGCGGGCCGCATCGAAATCTTCCCGGAAAATGGCATCCAGCTCTTCATCGGTCAAAAACAACACACGGCATCTGGTTTTGGCCGTTACCTGCGTAACGTATTCCTGCGCCTGCCGAAACACTGCCGCGGCGCCGAACATCATGGGCGGCTGGAATCGGTTGAGCACTACGATCCGCCCCTCGGCAGCCGTTTCCGCCTGGGCTTTCCCCTGCAGGAAAATGCCTACCGCCCGTTTAAAGCTGTGGGGAGAAAAAATCGTCTGCCCCGCGTTAAAAGCTACAATTTCCCCCCGGCCGGACAAGGCGAGAGCCAGCCGTTCCGCGCTAAAGCCGCTGAATAAAAAGCACTGCAGCAGCACATCTTCATATTTGGGCAGCAACATTTCTTTTTTCACAAGCAACCTCTTTTTGTCTCAAATGATACAATTTTCGTTTCTATTTTACTGTATAGCCTTCTATTTGTCAAGAAAAAAACGATCTTTTCCTCTGATTCCACAAAATTTTTTGCCGGAAAATTGGCAGACGCCCGGTTTTGTATTATACTGTAAGAGAGGGCGAATGGGCCGGCACATAGGTCCGCTCCCCATTTCCCGCCATACGACACTCTATCTGTTTTTCAGGATATCATCAGGAGGCAATCCATGAAACTTTCTTTTTTCGGTGCGGACAAAACCGTTACCGGCAGCTGCCATTGCCTGGAGGTGGGCGGCAAGCGCATCCTTATCGACTGCGGACTGCAGCAGGGCGCGGGGGATAAAGACAACAGCATTCTGCCCTTTGCGCCGGGTTCCATCGATTATGTTCTGGTAACACACGCTCACATCGACCACTCCGGCCGCCTTCCTCTGCTGGTCAAGCAAGGATATTCCGGGCCGATCATCACAACCCGGCTGACAGCGCAGCTTTTGTCTGTCATGCTGCGGGACAGCGCCCACATCCAGGAAAGCGACGCCGCCTGGGAAAACCAGAAAGGCCGCCGGGCCGGGCGGGAGTTGGTAGAGCCGCTGTACACACTGCCGGACGCCGAAAGCGCCCTGGCGCTGTTAAAGACATATGATTACGGCCAGCCTTTTGAGGTCTGCCCCGGTGTAAGCGCCGAATTTTTCGACGCGGGGCATCTTTTGGGCTCCGCCATGATCCGGCTTACGCTGCGGGAAGCAGGTGTGGAAAAAACCATCGTTTTCTCCGGCGACATCGGGAACGTTGCCCATCCCATTATCCGGGACCCCACCTATTTGAAATCCGCCGATTATGTGGTGATGGAGACCACCTACGGCGACCGGGATCATGAGCCGGAACATGCGTACACCGGGGAGCTGGCCAAAATCATCGACACCACCCTGGGTCAGGGCGGAAATGTTGTGATTCCCGCCTTTGCGGTGGGACGCACCCAGGAACTTCTATATTACATCCGGGAAATAAAAGAGAAAAAAATGGTTCAATCGGTGCCGGATTTCCCTGTTTATGTCGACAGCCCTCTGGCGCGGGAAGCCACCCATATTTTCAGCGGCGACCTGAGCGGATACACCGACGACGAGACCACCGCGCTGGCGCAGCAGGGCATTAATATTCTGGCGTTCGACGGCCTGCGTCTGACCCAGACCACGGAGGAATCCAAACTGCTGAACCAGGACCCGATTCCCAAGGTGATCCTCTCGGCCAGCGGCATGTGCGATGCGGGCCGCATCCGCCATCATCTGAAACACAACCTCTGGCGCCCGGAATCCACCGTTGTATTTGTCGGATTTCAGGCGGTGGGAAGTCTTGGCCGTATTCTGACCGACGGAGCCGACCGGGTCAAGCTGTTCGGGGAAGAAATCGCCGTCCGGGCAAAAATTGTCTCGCTGCACGGCCTATCCTCCCACGCAGACCGCACCGCGCTTCTGCGCTGGATCAACACCTATTCCCCCAGACCTCAGCATGTATTTTTGGTCCATGGCGAGGAATCGGTCGCAACGGCGTTTGGCGAGACGCTTCGGCAGGCGGGATTTTCCGCCCATGCGCCGGATTACACCGAAGTGTACGACCTGGCGGCCAACGCGCTGGTACAGGCGGGCGTTCCGTGGGTCGAAAAGAAAAAAGCGTCCTCCGGCAAGGAATCTTCCGTCTACCAGCGGCTGTGGGCCATGGGGCAGCAGCTTTTGGAAGTTATCAAACGCAACCGGGGCGGCGCCAACAAGGATTTGGCCAAATTTGCCGATCAGATCAAATCGCTGATCGACAAATGGGACCGCTGAGTTCAAAGGATTTTCCCTCTTTTTTAAATACGGCGGCAAGCCAAAGGCCTGCCGCCGTATTTTTTTTGCGCTGCAAAAGAGGTCCCTGCGCATAGTGCAATTTTTACGTCCGTTTGCGCACCGCAAGGCAATAATTGACATGGTCGAACGCGGTCATGGTGTGGTCCGGATTCGCTCGGTTGTAATCCGAAAAATACTGCCTGGTCATTTCCTCCGGCGTAAGATGCTCGTAAATCAAAAACCCGCAGTCGCCAAGCAACCGTTCCATTTTTTCATAGGAATACCCTGCCGTCATGGTTTCATTGGCGCCGTCGGCCAGCGCCGCCTGCTTTTGGGAGCGGTTGGACGCCTGCGCCGTATGGCTGGTTTCGTCGGGATAGTCGAACACAACAGAGCTCCCTTCGGGCAAAAGGTCTCTAAGCGCCAGAAGCAGGCCTTTCCACGCATTTTCGGAAAGGTAATAGGAAACGCCAAGCACGCTGCAGAAGCTGGTTTGATCCGCGTGAAAATCCGCATGCGCTTTCAGCGGCGTCTGCCAGCCATCCTGTGCGAAGTCGGCGGTGAGAAAGCGGACATTGTCAGGGACGGAGATTTCGGACGCCGCCAACCGGTCTCTTTTGTCCTTTGCCGCGGCAGGATGATCGATCTCGAAAATCCGCAGCGATTTTGCCCACTGCGGCTGCCGGTACGCAAACGTGTCATATCCCGCTCCCAAAATCAGATATTGCCGCGCGCCGAGAAAGACGGCGCATTCCAGCGACTTTTCGGCAAAAGCTGCTCTGCCCAGAGGACTGGGAGACAGCTGGGAATCCACAATCCACCTCAGAGCCTCTTCTTTCGTTCCGGTAAACGAGGGGTTAAAAAATGAGATCCCCTCTTCCATGCTTTTTGCAATCCCGGCGTATTGCTCTTCGCCCAGCAGCTGTCTTGCCAAGCTGTCGTTAAAAATCGTGACCGTATTGTTTTGAGAATGATACGCTCTTGCAAATGCGCTGACCAGCGCTGTCATGCTTTTTTGCTCCATGAAAACACCTCCTATTTATTCCTTACCTCTTTTGGGAGAAAAGTACAAGACTTGAAAAATTTCCCATTTTGTGGTATAGTAAGGGCAGAAAAAGAAAAAAATTTATCCTTTTCAGATTTTTTGAGGCTGTTTTCTTCATTCTTTTTTCTTTGGAATTTTCAGCAAAAAAGAAGCGCCCTTTTCGGACTTATGCCGGATGGGACGCTTTTTTTGTATCCCGCGCATGCTGCGCGGTATTTTTGCGGAAAAGACGTTTTATATCCACGCGGAAAATCCATCCGCGCAGGAAAGCGATTCCAGTTCCCGGGCCACCCGGGCCACCGGAAAACCCACTACGTTGAAATAGTCCCCGCGGATTTCCTTTACAAACAGGCTTCCCTTTCCCTGGATGCCGTACGCGCCTGCTTTATCAAAAGGTTCTCCGGTTTTTAGGTACCGCCGGATCTGCTCCTCGGTCAGCGGGTAAAAATCCACTTCGGTGCACTGGACGAAAGAGGACAGCTCTTTTTTATCCCGGCAGAATGCCACGCCGGTATAGACCCGGTGAGTGCGGCTGGATAACATCCGCAGCATATCCGCCGCGTGCGCTTCGTCCCGGGGTTTGCCCAGCACCACACCGTCCAACGACACAATGGTATCCGCGCCGATGACCAAATCCGACGCGCTGCGGCTTGATACATCCAGCGCCTTTTGCAGCGCCAGCTGTCTGGGCAGCTCCTCCGCCGTCCAGGCCGGGTCCCGCCGCTCCTCTATCCGGGAAACTTCGACTGAAAAATTCCCGGTGATCTGTCCCAGAAGTTCCTTTCGGCGGGGGGACTGGGAAGCTAGGATCAATCTCATGCAACCGCCTCCTTACAGCCGCGACGCTACGCCTTTATAGGCCAAAATGGCAATGAGCACGCAGATGATCTGGGCGATATTGACCCCCAGTTCAAAGCCGAACGCAACCTGGATCACCGCAAGATCCAAAATCATCGGATTGTCGACAGCGATTCCCACCGTCTGCCCGTAAGACAACCAACCAAGCCACGAGACGCCCCGGGTAGCGGCTGCCAGCAAAGAGCCAAACATCACGCCGGCCAAGAGCAAAAATATAAGAATCAGATTCTTCTTCATCCGCAAAGCGTTTCCCTCCTATCGGCTGCCGGTGGAGCCGAGCCCGCCGGCACCCCGGTCGGTATCGTCCAGAGAGCGAACCTCCTGCGCCTCCCACGCCGGGGCGGCCAGCACCACCAGCTGGGCGATCCTATCCCCAGGCTGAATCGTATAAGGCGCATCCGAGTGGTTATGAAGCCCTACCAGCACCTCGCCCCGATAGTCGGCATCGATCACGCCCACACAGTTGCCGGGGACGATGCCGTGACGGATGCCAAGACCGCTGCGGGCAAAAATGAATCCTCCGTATCCCTGCGGCAGCGCCATGGCGAGTCCGGTGGGGATCGATACCGTCTGCCCCGGTTCCACCGTTACCGGCTGGCGAACACAGGCGCACAGGTCATACCCGGCGCTGGACGCCGTTGCCCTTCGCGGCAGCTGGGCGGACGGGTCCAGCTTTTGAAATAAAACCGTCATTGTTATTCATCCTCTTTTATTTGGTCAAATGCCAGATCCGTTCGGCGTATTCCTCCACCGCCCGGTCAGCGCAGAAAATACCGGAACCTGCGATATTCATCAGGCTCATCCGGTTCCAGACATCCGGCTGGCGGTACAGCTGCTGAATTTTTTCCTGCGCCTGCACATAGGCACGAAAATCAGCCAGCACCATGTACGGGTCGATGTTTTTCAAGGAATCGGCCACCTCCGGGAATTTGTTGCCGCCGATTCCCTCATACAGCGTATCGATCAGATCCCGAATCAGCGGATCATTTTGATAATACTCACCCGGCGCGTAGCCACGCTGGCGCAGCTCTTCCACTTCTTCTGTCCGCATACCGAAAATCACGATGTTTTCATCGCCGACCTGCTCATGGATTTCCACATTGGCGCCGTCGTAGGTCCCCAGGGTAATGGCGCCGCCCAGCATCAGCTTCATGTTGCCGGTGCCAGAAGCCTCCGTTCCCGCCAGGGAAATCTGTTCGGATACGTCGCAGGCAGGCGTCAGCAGTTCCGACAAGGTGACACGGTAATCTTCCAGATAGACGATCCGCAGCTTTTCACGCAGCACCGGGTCGTTTTCAATCTCTTTTTGCAGCACGCAAATCAGGCGGATGATCTGTTTGGCCAGATAGTATCCCGGCGCGGCTTTGGCGCCGAAAATAAAGGTGCGGGGAACCATATCCATATTCGGGTCTTCCCGCAGTTTCTTGATCAGATACAGGATGTGCAGCGCGTTCAGGTGCTGGCGCTTATATTCATGCAGGCGCTTGACCTGTGCGTCAAAAATAGAGTCGGGGTCCAGCTCGATCCCGTATTTTTTCTGCACAAATTTGGCAAACGAAATTTTATTCTCCCGTTTGACCCGGGCCAGCTCTTTCAAAGAATCCGGATCATCCGCAAACGCTTTCAGCCGGGACAGCTTGGAAAAATCTTTCAGATAACCTTCGCCGATCCGGCTGGAAATGAATTTCGTCAGCCGCGGATTTGCCTGTAAAAGCCAGCGGCGGGAGGCAATTCCGTTGGTCACGTTGGTAAATTTCTCCGGCCAAACCTGATAGAACGGGTGGAACAAATCGTCCTTGATAATCTGCGAATGGAGCCTGGAAACACCGTTCACGCTGTGAGAACCAACCACGCACAGGTTTGCCATTTTGATGCTTCGGTTCTGGACAATGGACATGGTGGATACCGCATAGGGCGGCTGATGGTACTTCTGCTCCAGTTCCAGGCAGAAACGGCGGTTGATCTCGCAGATAATCTGATGGATACGGGGCAGCAGGTTTTTAAACAGATCTTCGTTCCACACCTCCAGCGCTTCGGACATGACAGTGTGGTTCGTATAGGCAAATACGCCCTGGGTCAGCTCCCAGGCCCTCTCCCAGGTATAGCCGCACTCATCCAGCAGGATGCGCATCAGTTCCGGGATGGCCAGCGTGGGATGGGTATCGTTAATATGGATGGCGATTTTATCCGCCAGGTTGTCCAACGTTCCGTAGGTGGACATATGGCGGTTGACGATATCTCCCACCGAGGCAGCCACCAGGAAATACTGCTGGCGCAGGCGCAGCAGCTTGCCCTCCATATGGCTGTCGTTGGGGTAAAGCACTTTGCTGATGACCTCGGTCATAGAGTTCTGGCGCAGAGCCGATAAATAGTCTCCCCGGTTGAAAGAATCCATATCGATACCGGCAGAAACCGCTTTCCACAGCCTTAAATTGCTGACTCCCTCGCTTTGATAACCGGAAACCGGCATATCATAGGGAACCGCTTTGACCGTATTGTAATTTTTGTAGTTGATATGGTGGTAGCCGTAATCCCAAAACTCCTCCACTTCGCCGCCAAAATGGACGTCGATGGCCTGATCGGGATTGGGAACCAGCCAAATCTCGCCGCCGGGCAGCCAATAATCGGGCAGCTCTGTCTGCCAGCCGTCGATAATCTTTTGCTTGAAAATGCCGTACTCATACAAAATACAGTAGCCGGTGGCATTATAGTCCTGAGAGGCCAGGCCGTCCAGATAACAGGCGGCAAGCCGGCCAAGGCCGCCATTGCCCAAACCCGGGTCTGGTTCGTATTCGTACAGATTTTCCAGTTTGACGCCCATTTCCTCCAGAGCGGCGCCGACCAGCCCCACAATCTCCAGATTGTACAGGCTGTTTTTTAACGAACGGCCCATGAGAAATTCCATGGAAAGATAGTAGACCTCTTTGTGGCCGTTGGAATGATTGTAGGCGGAAAAATTCTTTTGCTTCTCCGTCAGAATATTGCGCACCATCAAAGAAGTGGCTTTGTAAAACTGGTCATCCGACGCCTGCTCCGGCTCTACCGAAAACAGCAGCATCAAATTTTTTTCGATTTCGGCTTTCAATTCCGCTTTGGAAAAGCGATCCATAAAAACTCCCCTTTCAGGTCGTGGACAGTTGTTTTCAGATTCTTTTTTATTATACCGGGCCAATTTAAAAAACGCAACAAAGAAGCCTCCGATTTTGTTTTTTCAGGAAGAGATTGCCTGGAAAAGCCGTTTTTTATTCCTGCAGCCCGGCCCTTTCGGCAAAGCCACAGGGAAAATCCGATTTTTCGCCGAACGCCTTGACATGTTTTTGGTTTATCCCCCTTTTCGAACCGTACAAAAAGTATTATAATATGAATATCTATATGCCGCGCTCTTTTTGAATGGGCGTTTAAATAAAGTCCGCGGGGCTTTCTTCCCGCAGAAAGGCGGAATACCCATGAATCCAACCAGTCGGGTAAAAATTGAAGTTTGCGGCGCGAAATATTATATTGCCAGCAGCGAGCCGGAAGCGTATGTCAAAGAACTCGGCGCACAGCTGAACGCGCAGATTTCCGATATGCTGGCCCAGAACAAGTCCCTTTCGGTGACCGACGCGCTGATTTTGTGCCTGCTGAACTATATGGACAACTACCACAAGGCAGAAGAAAATACCGATCATATGCGCAGCCAGCTGACCGGATATCTGGAGGATGCGGCCAAATACCGCATTGAAGCCGACGAAGCCAAACGGGAAATCGAGCGGCTGCGCCGGGAACTGGAACAAACGAAACAGGAGCTTGCCGATGTTAAACAAACCCGGGCACAATAAAAAAAACGAGTTGCTGGCCCCTGCGGGAGGTCCGGAACAGCTGACCGCGGCGGTGCTTTGCGGCGCCGACGCGGTTTATTTTGGCGCGGGAAATTTTAATGCCCGAAGAAGCGCCAAAAATTTTGACTTGGATTCTTTGAAAGAAGCGGTCGCTTTCTGCCATCTGCACGGTACTGCCGTCCACTTAACCGTCAACACGCTGGTATTTGACCGGGAACTTTCCGCCGCCATGGAAACCGTTCGTGCCGCCTGCGACGCAGGGGTGGACGCCCTGATTGTTCAGGATCTGGGTCTGGCCCGGCTGATTGCGCAGGCCGCGCCTAATATGCCGATCCACGCTTCCACCCAGATGAGCCTGCACACTCTGTCCGGCGTGCAGCTTCTGGAGAAATTCGGATATACCCGCGCCGTGCTGGCCCGGGAGATGAATGCCGAAGAAATCGCGCAGGTCTGCCGCGGAACAACAATGGAGATCGAAGCCTTTGTCCACGGCGCCCTTTGCATGTGCCTGTCCGGGCAATGCTATTTAAGCGCGGTCGCGGGGGAGCGGTCCGGCAACCGGGGCCTGTGCGCGCAACCCTGCCGGCTGCCTTTTTACGAAAAAAATCCGCAGCGATGCGGGCTTTCCCTTAAGGACATGAGCTTGTTTTCCCATATTGACCAGCTACGGCAGGCCGGGGTCACCTCTTTTAAAATCGAGGGTCGAATGAAGCGCCCGGAATACGTAGCGGCGGCCGTGACCGCAGGGCGCGCGGCTCTCGCCGGCAAAAAGCCAGATTTGGAAACCCTGCAGGCCGTTTTTTCCCGCTCCGGGTTTACCGATGGATACTTCACCGGCAAGTTGGGCCCGGAGATGTTCGGCACACGCCAAAAGGAGGATGTGACCGCCGCCTCTCCCGCACTGTTAAAAGATCTTTCCCGTCTCTATGCCAAGGAGACCGGCCTGGTGGGCATCCGCGCGAAACTGGAGAGCCGGGCCGGCAAGCCGGTTCTCCTGGCTTTGTCCGATGGCGACGGAAACTGTGTTTCGGTGACCGGAAATGTCCCGGAAGCGGCGATTTCCAAGGAGACCACCGAAGAGATGGTCCGCCAGAGCCTTGGCAAGTTGGGTGGAACCCCCTATCATCTGGAACAGGCAGAAGTTTGTCTGGAGCACGGGCTGGCAATACCGGTATCGGAGCTGAACCGTCTTCGCAGAGACGCCGTGGAGAAGCTGTCGGCAGAAAGGAGCTTGCCTTCCGCGGTTCCTTTTTGTCTGCCGCAAGAAGAGTCTCTCCCCCTGCCCAATACCGCTCAGACACCGCAGATCTGGGTGCGGCTGCAGTATCCCGGTCAGTTGAGCCGGGATTTGTGGGATCAAGTCCAGCGCATTATCCTTCCCCTGGACCAGCTCGCGGTGCTCCCTGTGACCGGACAGGAAGAAAAGCTGGTCGCTCAGCTGCCCGCCATGCTGTTTGATGAACAAACCATCATGCAGCAGCTTACCCTTTGCCACGACAAAGGCGTCCGCCGGGTCGTGACCGGCAATCTGGGCGGGATTCTGATGGCGCAGCAGCTGGGGATGCAGGTGATCGGTGATTTTGGCCTGAACGTAACCAATGCGCAGTCTCTTCTTCGCTTAAAGGAAATGGGTCTTTCGGCGGCGACTTTGTCCATCGAAATGCCTTTGTCCGACTGTATTGCCATGCCACCGGTTCTTCCCCGGGGCATTTTCGCCTATGGGCGCCTGCCGCTGATGACGGTGCGCAACTGCCCCGCCGCTGCGGAAAACAGCTGTCGGGGCTGCAGGGGATTCCGCAGGATGTACGACCGCCGGAAAGCTCCTTTTGTGGTGGATTGCGGCGGAAAAAAAGACGGCGGCAAAAGTTGCGGCGCACAAATTTACAATCATCTGCCGCTGTATCTGGCCGACCGGCTGCGGGAGTGCAGAGGTCTGGATTTTCTCACATTATATTTTACCGACGAATCTTCCGCTCAGGCGGCGGACATTTTAAGGGAATATCAACGGGGCGGACGGCGGGAAAATATGACCCGCGGGCTGTATTACCGCCATGTCAAATAAGCCATCGATTGGAGGAAGTCTGACGTGGAGCTGATTTTTCACGCGCAGGACAATACTTATAAATCCCCTTTTGGGGCTGTTGCGGCCGGAACACAGATTCAATTCCACGCCGATCTGCCGAAAGACGGCGGATATGAAGACCCGCATCTTTTGGTCTGCCGCGACGGCCAGTGGGACAGCCCCCAAGTCGTTTCGCTGACGTTGGAAAACGTTCTGCCGCGATATAACCGTTTCGGCGCCGTGTACACGCCGGAGTCTCCTGCGCTGTTATTTTACCGTTTTTCCTGCTCGCAAAACGGTGAAACCATCGATTTCTACCGTGACGTCAACGGTTCTGCCACCCGCCAGGGAGACTGCTGGTGGCAATTGACCGTTTATCGCCCGGACTATCAGACGCCGGATTTTATCAAAGGCGGACTGTATTATCAAATCTTCCCCGATCGATTCTTCCGCAGCGGGACGCCGAAGCAAAACGTCCCGGCTGACCGCGTCATGCATCCGGGCTTCTCCGGCCTGCCGGAATTTCGCCCCGACGCGCAGGGAAAGATCCTCAACAACGACTATTTTGGCGGGGATCTGGCAGGGATCATCGAAAAAATCCCCTATCTGCAAGGCCTGGGGGTTACCTGCCTATATCTCAATCCGATTTTCGAGGCCCATTCCAATCACCGCTACAATACGGCCGACTATCAAAAAATCGACCCGCTGCTGGGCACGCAGGAGGATTTCAAGCGTCTGTGCGATACCGCGCACGAGGCGGGGATCGCCATTGTTTTGGACGGGGTTTTTTCCCATACCGGCAGCGACAGCATTTATTTTAACCGGGAGGGCCGTTACGGAAATGGCGGCGCTTTTCGCGATCCCCAAAGCCCATACCGCAAATGGTATCAGTTTGAGGAATATCCCCAAAAATATCATAGCTGGTGGGGAATCGACACCCTTCCCAATGTGATAGAGGATGAACCTTCCTATTTGGATTTTATCTGCGGGGATGACGGCGTGCTGGAGTTTTGGATGAAGCTGGGCGCCGACGGGTTCCGGCTGGACGTGGCCGACGAACTGCCCGACTGCTTTTTAGACGCGATACGCCGGCGTTTGAAAAAGCACGGCGCGCATCTTTTGATTGGCGAAGTCTGGGAGGATGCCTCCAACAAAATCGCATACGGCCAGCGGCGCCGGTATTTCCTGGGAGAGCAGCTGGACGGCGTGATGAACTATCCGCTGGGCAACGCGATCCTTTCCTTTATCCGGTGCGGTGGGGGCGAAAACCTGTCCCGCACCGTCTGGACCCTTTTGGAAAACTATCCGCTCCAGACGGTGGCGGTGCTGATGAGCTCTTTGTCCACCCACGACATTCCCCGGGCGATTACGGCGCTGGCGGGAGAGCCTTACCAAAATCAGGACCGGGAGTGGCAGGCGGCGCATCCCTTCCTGCCGTTGGACCGCTACCAGTGTGGAAAGAAGCGGCTGAAACTTGCCTCTTTGCTGCAGTATTTCCTGCCGGGTGTTCCCTGCCTGTACTATGGGGATGAGGCAGGACTTTCCGGCTACCGGGACCCCTTTAACCGCTGCCCCTACCCCTGGGGGCAGGAAGATCATGAACTGCTGGACTGGTTCCGAAAACTAGGCTCGCTGCGCCGGGAATTTTCTTCTTTGCTGGCAAACGGTGAATATCTGCCGGTACAATGGGATCGGGATTTGTTTTGTTTTCTCCGCCGGCAAAGCGGTCTTGCGCTTTTGATCGCCGTCAACCGGGGGGAGGAGCCGCATGCGCTTACGCTTCCGCAGAAAGCCGGCCGAATCCTGCTGGGGCAGGCAGACGGCGGCGGGCTTGCCGCTGGAGAAAGTCTGGTCATTTTATACGAAAATTAAAACGGACAGGAGGAAAATCCAATGTCTTTTATTCCGCACCGGCACATGGTCCAATACTACGAAACAGACCAGATGGGGATCGCGCACCATTCCAACTATATTCGCTGGTTTGAGGAGGCGCGGGTCGCCTTTATGGACCAGATGGGTTTCGGCTACGACAAAATGGAAAAAAGCGGCGTATCCAGCCCGGTGATCGAGGCAAAATGCGCCTACCGTTCCAGCGCGCGCTTCCACGACGAAGTGCTGATTTTCGTCCGCATTGACCAATTTACCGGCACCCGGATGACCGTATCTTACCAAGTGATCGACGCGCGGGATTATACGCTGCGGGCCGAGGGTGAGACCCGTCACTGCTTTTTGAACCGGCAGGGACGGCCTGTATCGTTAAAAAAAGAGAATCCGGAGGCGTTTCGTCTGTTTCTTTCTCTGGCGGAGAAGGACCTTTATGATTCTCCGCCCGCGGAATAACTTTTCATCAAACTGTTTGTTGAGCGGCGGTCCAGGGCTTTTGCCGCGTTTTCCATAAAAAAGGCGAAAGGAGTTTTCCTTTCGCCTTTTTTATGGAACCATGTAAAAATCGGGACCCGCCTGAGGGTATCCTCTCATTTTTGGTGAAGCGCCAGATGTTCCTTTTCCAATTCGCCCAGCAGCGCGCCAAAGGGCCACTTCTGATTGTGGGCCGTCATCACCGCCTTAAGTTCTACCTGCAGGCTCTGCTGTGTCATTTGGCTCAACAGCTGCCGGACTGTTTTTTCTTCCAGTCCGCAAAACACCATCGCTTCCCGGGCGGGCGTCTCTTTTTCCCAGGGCGCCGCAGACGGGGAAAAGCCGGACAAGCCCGCCAACAGGCCCAGCGGGTCGCCCAGACGATGAGAGGGGACTTCTTCCCAGAGGATGTTTTGCGCCCGACACAGTTCAGCCAGCTCCTGCCCTTTCGGAGAACCGGGCTCTATGCCGTAAAACAGAATCTTCGGGGTGACGATTGTTCGAATATGCGATTTCATGTTCCATCTTCCTTTATCTCATTTTCATAGCCGCTTCGGTCCGCAGGATTTCTTCTCCGCTGGCCAGACGTCCGGCAAATGCGGTAGCACTGCCGGCAGCAACACTCAGGTGAAACGCGCCGAACCAATCCCGTCCCTGCGCGCGCCCCGCCAGAAAACCGGCCAGCAAGCTGTCTCCCGCGCCGGTGGTGCCCCGCACCCTGCCCTGCGGCGCGGCCAAACGATAAAATTCGCCTTCTTGTGTCAACAGCGCCGCTCCATCGCCTCCCATGGATAAAAGGACGTTTTTCGCGCCCATTTTTTGAATCCGCCGGGCCGCTTCCTCGGCAAAACCCGGACGATCCGGCGCTATCTTTAACAGCTGCGCCGCTTCAGACAGGTTTGGTTTTACCAGTGAGGGGGCTCCCTCCAGACTTTGCCGCAGAAGATCTCCGTCAGCATCCACCGCGGTAAAAACGCCGCGCCCTTCCACGCTTTTTAAAATGTCCCGCACGATGGACAAAGGCACGCCCCGCGGCACGCTGCCGCCAAAGGAGAGGACATCTCCCGATCGCAGCAAATCTATCCGGTCCAGCAGGCGTTGCAGTTCCTGTGGGGAAACGAATGGTCCCGGCGCGTTGATCTCCGTTTCCCGATCCGCGCGCAGCTTTACGTTGATTCGGGTCTCGCCCGCGATTTCGGTCAATTCTTCCTGCACGCCCCGTTCTTTTAAAAGCGCCCGCAGCCGGGCACCGGTATAGCCGCCAGCCAAACCAAGTGCCAGATTGGGTACGCCTAATCCGGTGAGTATCACCGATTGGCTGATCCCTTTGCCGCCAAAGACCATTTCGGCGCCGCTGATGCGGTTTACCTGCCCCAGCCGGACAGCAGGGCCCTCCAGAATATAATCCAGAGAAGGGTTAAAGGTAACAGTGTAAATCACAGGCAGTCCCCCTTGCTATTCGGGAATATTCTATCCAATTTTCCGCAAAAAGTCAAAACAGAACGGACGTCATAAAAAATTTTGCCCTCGCCCGCCGTTTTATGCTACAGTTGTTTTAGAAAGGATCGGCAAGAAACAGCGCGCTTTCTTAGCGGGATCTTAACATGGGGTACCTCCGTTTTATGATATGATGATAGCGGAAAGGATGATGGTTTTGAAAAAAAGGCTGCTTTTTCGGCTGCAGCCCGACCGGCGCAGTTTATGGAAGGATGCGGCAAAAACGTTGCTGATCCTCCTGGTCGTCACGGCGGTCAATTTTGTAATGGACCGGTCTGTGGGGGATGCCCAAAACGTTTCGGAACTGTACCTTTTGTCAGTACTCCTGATTTCTCTGAGTACTTCCGGCTATTTCTGGGGCCTTTTGGGCGCCGCAGCCGGCGTGATCTGCACCAATTACCTGTTTACCTATCCATACTACACGTTTAACTTTTCTCTGCAGGGATATCCGGGAAGACGCGGACTGGCTTTTGCGCATGGTAGAAAATGTTCTGTCGATCACACGCATCGGTCCACAGGCATCCGAACTTCGGAAAGTACCGGAAGCGGTGGAGGAAGTCGTGGCCCAAACGGTCAACCGGTGCCGGAAGCGGCTGTCCGGAACAGTATGTCTCCGGCGGCCTGACGGTAGACTTTGATAAAAGGCTGGTACGGGTGGACGGCAAGGACATCCATCTGACCCAGATCGAGTATAAAATCGTTGCGTTTTTAGCCCGCAACCCCGGAAGGGTGATGACCTACGATGCCATTATGATCCATGTCTGGGGCCCTTATCTCACCGCGGACAACAAAATTCTACGGGTCAATATGGCGAATATCCGCCGGAAGCTGGAAAAAAATCCGGCGGAGCCGCAGTATATCCAGACAGAGATCGGCGTTGGGTACCGCATCGCGGAGGAGGATATTTGATTTTTCCCGCCGGCTTCGATTGCGGGTCTTCCATGCGAGAAGACCCCGCCGGTTTTGCGGGACCTGTTTACGCTTCCGGCTCCAGCCAGCTTTGGTTCTGAAGCGTTTGGATGTTCAAGGGAACCCCCTGGAAAACCGCCTGCACTCCGAACCAAGCGTCCTCTTCCTGTGCCCAGACAGACCCCAGAACTTCTCCCTTGAACACAACGTCCCCCTGCTCCAGCCAGGTTTCAGAAAGCCCATAGTACCAGGTATAAAGCCCCATTCCGTGATGAACCACCACCGTAAGGCCGCCCTGGTCCAGATTTCCGACAAAAACAACGCCCCCGCTGTTGGCCGCTTTGATCTGCGTATCTTCCTGCAGAATCCACCAGACAGCTCCTTCCATCTGCGCAGGTTGTCCTTCAAAATTCTGATGATAGCCGAGGTCCGGTTCTTCCTCCACAGGCGATTGGAAAACGCCTCTCCAGTATTTCCCCGTTCCGGTGGACCCGGGTAAATTCTGCCAGGCCTGCTCGAAAGATTCTGCCAAATCCGGATCCTCTGTGCGCAGCGGGAAATCGGCCTGCCAAGTCTCAAATGCGGATGCGGTCACCTCGATCTGGTGTTCCCCGCTGACGCCTGTGCCGGATACCGAAATTAAATGCATGCCCGCATTCCGGGCCGCTACCAAACAGGTGTACACGCCCTCTTGCTGCTTGACAAAAGGCCCCGCCTTTCCCGCATCTGTGTTCACCTGCAAGCTGCCGGGATCCTCGGGATTGGTGACAGTGATCATAAACAGTCCGCCCTGCGGCACGGTATGTTCGGAAATCAAGACTTCCGCCTCTTTTTTTACCTGCAAATCCAATTCGTATACACACTGGCCCGAATAACGCCGGGACGCCGTTTCCTCCCATTGGGCGGTGACCCGCATTTTATAGCGGCCGCTGATCGGGGGGCTGAATTGGTCAAGCCTGTCCGGGGTCCCCTCAAACACGGTTTCTGTGGGGCCAGAGAGCAGAATGGTTACCTGTACCGACTGCGGCTCGGTGGAAAAGGCAAGGGACAGATTCTGGTAATCCTCCAAAGCCAGTAGGGTCTGGGAATCCCGGACCAGAACGCCGTCCATAAAAATACTATTGTCAATTTTTTTGTACTGCCAACCGTTTTCCACACAGTGGACCGTCAGCTCCCGCTCTCCCTCTGTCACAGTCATGGTGGGCGCGTCTTCAATATAATCAAACAGGTTGTCCAGCGTATGACTGGTCAAAAGCTGAAGCACCGAGCGGGTATCCAGCGAGTAACAGCTGCCATCGGGATATTTCATAACAAATTCGTTGGTGCCGTCGGTCAGACGGTACAAAGACGGCTGCAGCATTTCTTTACCGTTTCGATAGGCGGTAAACGCCAGCACAAAATCCCCATACCGCTCGGAGGTCTCCGTCTTTTTTTGATGGGAGAGAATATCGGCCAACAGATTTTTTTCGCTGTCTGACAATCGATGCAGGATATTCTGGTCCTGGCGGCTGACCCAAACATCCATATTCTCCTGGATTGCGGGAACTTTCTCCTGCCCGAACAGAATCCCAAATAAAATCGCCAGCACCGACAGCAGGACTGCCACGGTGATCAATTTTCCGTTTTGGCTCATAGCGATTCCCTCCTTTCCTTTTATCTTATCATTCCGCTGCCTGCTTCTCAACTTTTTTTGGCCGATCCCGGCCTCTTTTTTTACGGTTAAAATTCATAAGATGTTTCTGGACTTTTTATATGCTATTGTGTATAATAAAAAAAGTTATAGCCTTGTCCTTTCAAAAGGCTGGCTGTTCAAAACATGGTTTAGGAGTAATGTATATGAAGCGATTAAAATCGGCCCTTGCGCTTGTAATGGCTTTTGCGATGGTACTTACGCTTGGCGGCTGCACCTTGAACAAAGGCACAACCTGGATCGCCAAATCCGAAGATGTGACTCTTCCGGCCGGCGTGTATATTTTGAACCTTTCCAACAGCTATACGTCTGCTGTTTCCGTTTTACAGCAGATGCATACGGAAGACGCGGAATCCATTAACGTGAAAAATCTCTGGAAAAATACGCTGGACGGAAAATCCCTGAACGATTGGATCACGGATGAGACCAAAGACAGCGTTCGGGATTATTTCGCGGTTCTGCAAAAATTCAACGAACTGGGATTTTCTTTCGACGAAGCGGACGAGGCTCTCATCAATCAGGAAGTGGAGAATTACTGGTCGGAAAACAAAGCTTCTTATGAAGAGACCGGTGTTTCCAAAGAGTCTATCCGGCTGCAGGTGGAGTCCCGCTACCGGTCCCGCATCATCTTTGACTCGATTTACGGAAAAGGCGGGGAAAAAGAAGTCAGCGACGCTGATTTGAAAGCCCACTACGCGGAAAATTACCAGCATGTGCAGTATCTCTCCGTCTCTATAAAGGACTTGGAGGGCGACGATTTGCAGAAACGCAAAGACCTGGTCAGCGACGCCATCGACCGCGCCCGCAGTGGGGAAGATTTTGTCTCCTTGCTGAAAGAAACCGAAAAGACGCTTTTGAAAGAAAGCGGTACGGCGGAAGCGGATCTGCCCAATCGCGCGGACGATTATTTTGATTATACGATTTCCGCTTCGACCGAATCGTATTATCCAGAGGCGATGATCACGGCGGCGAAAGAAATGAAAGCCAATGATGTGAAGGTCGTTACCACCGATGACGCGCTGATCCTGGTGAAAAAGCTTGACCCCATGGCAGATGCGGAAAACTTTGAGGAGAATCGGGAATCGATCCTCTCTTCCATGAAAAACGACGAATTTTTGGAGCTGGTCAGCCAGTGGTCGGAAGCGACAGAAGTTTCTTTTAACGATGCTGCTGTAAAACGCTACTCTGCCAAAAAGATGCTTGGATAAGCAAAAAATTGAACTCCTTCCGGCTTATGCCGGAGGGAGTTTTTTTATTCGCAAAAACTGCTTCCCTCTTTCTAACATCTGTTTTCGATCATCGCCTCTGCGTGCGGCGGCGACTTGGGGCAAAGGCTGAAATTCTTTGGTTAGCAAACAAAAAGCTCCCGCAGCTTTTGCTGCGGGAGCTTTCATTTGCGCAGGGCCACGCCCCGGACAAATTATTCTACATCGTAGAGCTTCGCCATTCTCAGCAGGTGCTCATACTTCGCCTTGGCATTCTCGGCCGCTTTGTCGAACAGAACGTCCGCACGATCCGGGAAAGCACGGGTCAGGCTGCTGTAACGAACTTCGCCGCTGATGAACTGTTTGTAATCCGCGGTAGGAGCCTTGGAATCCAGCTGGAAGGGATTCTTGCCTTCCGCAGCCAGTCTCGGGTCGAACCGCAGGTTGTTCCAGTAGCCAGCCGCAACCGCGTTCTTGATCTCGGTCTGAGCCTGGCTCATGCCAGCGCGGATACCGTGGTTGATACAAGGCGCGTAAGCGATGACGATGGACGGGCCATGGTAGCTCTCCGCCTCGGTAAAGGCTTTGATGCACTGGTTGTAGTCAGCGCCCATAGCAACCTGCGCTACATATACATAACCGTAGCTCATAGCGATTGCCGCCAGGTCTTTCTTCTTCACTTCTTTACCAGCAGCCGCAAACTGCGCAACCGCACCGGTAGGAGTGGATTTAGAAGACTGACCGCCGGTGTTGGAGTAAACCTCGGTATCGAAGACCAGGATGTTGACGTCTTCGCCGGAAGCGATAACGTGATCCAGACCGCCGAAGCCAATGTCATAAGCCCAACCGTCGCCGCCGAAGATCCAGACAGATTTCTTGTTGAGGAAATCTTTGTACTGGAGGATCTCCTGACAGTAAGGACAATCCGGGGTGGACTCCAAAGCTTTAATCAGCTCTTCGGTTGCTGCCTTGTTGGCGGCACCATCGTTCACAGTCGCCAGATATTTCTCGCAAGCAGCTCTCTTCTCGTCGGACTTGGTGATCTTCGCCAGTTCCTCTACCTTAGCGATAGCAGCTTTGCGCATATGATCCTGTGCCAGATACATACCGTAACCGTACTCTGCGTTGTCTTCAAACAGGGAGTTCGCCCAAGCGGGACCTTTGCCCTCTTTGTTGACAGTGTAAGGAGTAGACGGTGCGGAACCGCCCCAAATGGAGGAGCATCCAGTCGCGTTGGCGATGTACATTCTGTCGCCAAACAGCTGGGTAACAAGCTTCGCGTAAGGAGTCTCGCCGCAGCCCGCGCAGGCGCCGGAGAATTCAAGCAACGGCTGTTTGAACTGGCTGCCCTTGACGGTGTTCTCTTTGAATTTTTCCGCAACTTCCGGCTTGGTATCGAGTTCCTGGCCGTAAGCGAAAACATTCTGCTGCTCTCTCTGAGAATCCAGGCTCTCCATGGTGAGGGCTTTGTTGCCTTTCTTGCCGGGGCATACATTCGCGCAGGAGCCGCAGCCGGTACAGTCGAGTACGGAAACGGTCATGGCAAACTTCATGCCGGGCATACCAGTCATATCGGTGACTTTGGTGCCGGCCGGCGCTTTGGCAGCCTCTTCCTCGGTCATGACAACCGGACGGATAACGGCGTGCGGGCAAACATAAGAGCAGAAGTTACACTGGATACAATTTTCAGGATTCCAAACCGGTACGTCAACCGCAACGCCGCGTTTTTCGTAAGCAGCGGAACCCTGCGGGAAGGTGCCGTCCTCAGCGCCTTTGAAAGCGGATACAGGCAGTTCGTTACCATGCTGATGAGTGGACGGGATGAGGATCTTATTTACAAAATCCACAACCTCTTTGCGTCCGCCTTCGGCAACCGGCAGTTTGTGCTCGCCGGTAGCGTTCTTCCAGGAAGCGGGAACATCGATCTTGACCAGGCCATTGGCGCCGCGGTCGATCGCGTCGTAGTTCATCTGAACAACTTTGTCACCCTTCTTGCCATAGGAAGCTTTCGCAGCGGCTTTCATGTAATCCGCAGCCTGATCGGCGGGGATGATGTTGGCCAGTTTGAAGAACGCAGACTGCAGAACGGTGTTGATTCTGCCGCCCAAACCGATCTCACGGCCAATCTTGATACCGTCGATGGTGTAGAACTGGATGTTGTGATCCGCAATGTATTTTTTGTCTTTGTCAGGCAGTCTGTTCTCGATCTCGGCCATATCCCAGCCGCAGTTGAGCAGGAACGTGCCGCCGTCTACCAAGTCCTCAACCATATCGTACTTACCGATGTAAGCCGGGTTGTGGCAGGCAACAAAGTTTGCTTTGTTGATCAGGTAGGTGGATTTGATCGGATGATCGCCGAAACGCAGATGCGAACAGGTCAGACCGCCGGACTTCTTGGAGTCATAGTCGAAGTAAGCCTGTACATATTTGTCGGTATGGTCACCGATGATTTTGATGGAGTTTTTGTTCGCGCCAACGGTACCGTCGGAGCCCAGACCCCAGAATTTGCAGGCGGTAGTGCCTTTCGCCTGGGTATCGGGAGCTTCTTCTCTCTCCAGAGACAGGCCAGTAACATCGTCGTGGATCGCAATGGTGAAGCGCTCTTTCGCACCGGTCTGGGCATTTTTGTAAACCGCGAAGATGTCAGCAGGAACAGTATCCTTGGAACCCAGACCGTAACGGCCGGAGTAGATCGGCAGCGCGCCGTAAGGAGTACCTTTCAGCGCCATGACAACATCCAGGAACAGAGGCTCGCCGATGGAGCCGGGCTCTTTGGTTCTGTCCAGAACGGTCAGGGTCTTGGCGGAAGCCGGGATCGCTTTGATCAGGTGCTCTTTGGAGAACGGACGATACAGGCGGACTTTGATCAAGCCGACTTTACCGCCATTCGCGTTGATGTAATCGATGGTCTCTTCAATGGTGTCGCAGACAGAGCCCATGGCAATGATGACATGCTCCGCGTCCTCTGCGCCATAGTAGTTGAACAGCTGGTAGTTGGTGCCGATTTTGGCATTTACTTTGCCCATATACTCCTCAACGATAGCGGGCAGCGCATCGTAGTAGGGGTTGCAGGCCTCACGAGCCTGGAAGAAGATGTCGGGGTTCTGGGCGGTACCGCGGAGAACCGGATGGTTCGGGTTCAGCGCACGGTTTTTGAATTCTTTTACCGCATCCATGTCCAGCATGTCGCGCAGGTCTTCGTCATCCCAGATCTCAATCTTCTGGATCTCATGAGAGGTACGGAAACCGTCGAAGAAATGCAGGAAAGGTACGCGGCCTTTGATCGCGGACAGATGCGCTACAGCGCCCAGGTCCATAACCTCCTGCGGGTTCTGCGAGCAGAGCATCGCGAAACCGGTCTGACGGCAGGCGTATACGTCGGAATGATCACCGTAAATGTTCAGCGCGTGGGAAGCTACGCAGCGAGCGGATACGTTGATCACGCAGGGCAGCAGCTCACCGGCGATTTTATACATGTTGGGGATCATCAGCAAAAGGCCCTGAGAAGCGGTAAAGGTAGTGGTCAAAGCGCCGCCCTGCAAAGAGCCGTGCACCGTACCCGCAGCGCCGGCCTCGGACTGCATCTCCACAACTTTTACCTGCTGGCCAAACAGGTTTTTCTTGCCCTCGGCAGACCATTTGTCCGTCACTTCCGCCATGACGGAAGAAGGCGTGATGGGGTAAATCGCAGCGACATCGGTAAACGCATATGATACATGCGCCGCAGCGTTGTTACCATCCATGGTCTTCATTTTTCTTGCCATAGTGTTATTCCTCCCTTGAATTTCTGCATCTTAGCAGGAGCCGTCTTTGGGTTTGATCTGCTTGCAAACCAGATCAAACGCAGAAAAGACTTCACCTAATCGATTTTATCACTTTCCCGGCCTTGTGTAAATAACAAAACCGGGAATTTTGCGGATTGTTTCCAGTTTCACAAGGAAAAAAGCCGTTTTTCGTCTGTTTTTCCTTCGTTTCCCGCGAAATCGGATTATCCCTTAAGGCCCCGGGCCTGCCGGTCCATATCTTCCACCACGATATCGTGGATCTCTCCCAGGGAAGCGCAGTATTCCAGCACTTTCCAGGGTTCGTTGGTGTGAAAGTGAATCTTGATCAAATCCTCATCGCCTACCGCCAGCAAACAATCCCCTTTCAAATGTTCGATGAAATAATCGTTGATGGCGTCTTCGTCCAGATTTTCTCCTTCGATCAAAAGCTGGGTGTCATACCGAAAGTCAATCATATTTTTCTCCTTTCCTTTCGTTTTTTCTATTGTACACCGCCTGTCTCCTGTTTTTCAATAACAGAACACACAATATTTGACGAACATCGGGATATGTAGTATACTAATTTGTAATTATGGACATTGCCTGGCCGCAGACGAGCGGCAATCTGATTGATATTAAGGAGGACAATTTGACAATGGACCCGGACGGCAGTTTATTTACCCACAGTATTTTGGCGGTGCAAGCCGCCTCGCCGGCTGCTTTGGCGGTTAGTATCGGCTTATTTCTTTTGTTTTTGGCCCTATGCGCTTTTTTTGCCCTGTGTGAGACCGCATTGGCGGAATATTCGGAAAGCAGGCTGGAAAAGCAAGCAGAGGATTCGGACCGGCGCGCCGCGCTTTTTCTGCATATGGCGGAGCAATATTCTTCGCTGACCACCAAAGTCCGCACCGGTTTTGTTCTTTCGGTTATGGCCTGCGAGGGTCTGCTGGTGTTCGGTCCGGCAGGGAACCTGTCCGCCGCTCTGGCCAACACCTGGATGCGCCCGTGTGCAGACGCCTTGTCTTTGATGCTGACCATCCTGATTGGTTCCGCGCTGGTTTTGATTGCCGGCTACCTGATTCCGCGGCATCTGGCCTGGCGTGATCCGAACCGTGCCGCCTGCGGCGCCGCTGCGGCCCTGCAGTTTTTCGCCGTGTTGGTCACACCGCTAAGCGCATTGTGCAGCCTGATTTCCAACGGTCTGCTCCGTATGATGGGGATCGACCCCAACGCCGACCCGGAGGAAGGCACCGAAGAGGATATTCGGGAAATGGTAGATGTGGGAAATGAAAAAGGCCTGATCCCGCAAAGCGAGCGGGAAATGATCTACAATATCTTTGAGTTTGACGACCGCACGGCGGAGGATGTGATGACCCACCGCACCGAAATTGAGGCGGTTGAAGTGGACGACGATATTGACGACGCGCTGAAAATTGCGATTGAAAAAGGATTTTCCCGCATCCCGGTATATGAGGACACGCTGGACAATGTGGTGGGCGTTTTGTACGCCAAGGATCTTTTACTGCTCATCGGCCAGGGATCAGACCAGTCCCACATCATACGGTCGCTGATGCGCCCCGCTTTATACGTGCCGGAAAGCACCCGCTGTCGGGATCTGTTTCGCCAGTTCCAACAGAAAAAAGTGCAGATCGCCATTGTTGTGGATGAATACGGCGGCACCTCCGGCATGGTCACGATGGAAGACCTGCTGGAATCCATCGTAGGTGAAATTCAGGATGAATACGACGAGGAGGAAGACGCGATCACCCAGGTTTCGGAATCGGTTTATACCATTGACGGTTCCGCCGATCTGGAAGAGGTGCAGCGCTTTTTGCCCCTGGAGGTTCCGGAAGAGGCGGATTACGACACGCTCAGCGGTCTTTTGACCGACGCGCTGGGACGAATCCCGGAGCAGGGAGAACATCCGGAAATCATTCTGTCCGGCATTCGCTTCACCGTTATGGAGATGGATGAACGGCGGATCGGCCGGGTCAAGGCAGAGATTTTGCCCGAGCCGGAAGAGGAATCTGAAAAATAAGAATAAAAGGCGCCGCAGGTATCTGCGGCGCCTTTTTAAAACACTTTTTTCTTTCGCAAAGCCTCATATTCTTCCCGCAGGAGAGAATAGCTGACATTGTCCAAAACCTGCCCGTCAAACCGCGCCGTGCCCCGGCGCAGCGTTCCTTCGTATTGGAAGCCGCACTTTTCGATGACACGCTTGGAGCGTGTGTTGGATGGATAGTGATAGACCGTTACCATTTCCAGACACAGCGTCTCAAACGCGTAGCGCAAAACCGCCTGTACCGCCTCGGTCATCAGGCCTTTTCCCCAGTGCTCTTTGCCCAACGCATAGCCCAGCATCCGGCAGTTGGCATTGTCCCGGCGCTTCTCCTCATGCAATCCCACGGAGCCAATCACCCGGCGGGAACAGCGGTCCACCACCGCCCATACATCCCCGGCTTCCATAAACTGATGCAGCACCCCGAGGGAAACACTTTTGTCCGCATGCGGCTGCCATCCGGCGGCAGGCCCTACCTCAGGGTCCTTGCAATAGGCAAACAGATCCTCCAGATCCGAATCCCGCCAGCCACGCAGAATCAGCCGCGGTGTCTCCAGCTCACTGTATTTCAAAGCTGTTTCCTCCTTCTGTTACCGGCATCAGGATTTCTTTTCCGCATCGACCAGATGGACATTCAAATGCTGATAGGTCATCTCCACGCCGTTTTGCGCAAATGACTGGCGAACTTTTTCCGTCAGCGCAAAGTAAACATCCCAATAATCGACATTTTTCACCCATACCCGCATGGTATACTGAATGCTGCTATCCAGATAATCGGAGATTCCGATAAACGGCGCCGGATCATCCAGCGGGCCGGGCACCGACTCTATTGCCTGCCGCAGCGCTTTTTTGACCTTTTCGGTATCATCGTCATAAGAGGCACAGACCGTTATATCCACCCGGCGGGTATCCTGGGTCGAATAATTGGTGATACGCGCGCCAGCAATGTCATTGTTGGGCAGATAAACCTTTTTGTTGTCCGGCGTCGTCAAGCAGGTGTAAATCAGGCCGATTTCCTGGACGGTACCGCTGACGGAACCCGCATCGATAAAATCGCCCACCACAAACGGTCTGGCCGCGAGCACCATTAGCCCGCCGGCCAGCTTCGACAGCGCGTCCTGCACCGCCAGGGAAAAGGCCAGCCCCACAACGCCCAACAGCGTTACCAAAGAAGCAACCGGTATTCCGATGCTGTCGGCCACGATCAGAACCGTTAAAAACAAAAGGCCGAACTTGACGGCGGAACGAATGAAATGGTGCAGGCTCTTTTCCACTTTCAGCCGCAGGATCATCCGGTCTGCCACCTTCATCAAAAGCTTGGCAACCGCCAAGCAGATGCAGAGCAGCAGCAATGCGGAAAGGATGCTCCCCACAGAAAATTGACCAATCCGATAATTCATCCACTCTTCCAAATGCATCGGTATTCCTCCCTTTTATCCACAGATGCAGAATTTTTTTCATCATATCATAAACCTCGGGGTATCGCAATCGATTATCAGCGGATTTTCCAGATAATTGAAAAACTTCATCTTGATTTTAGGTATAAATTCTCTAGCCAAACAGGCTTTCAATTGCTATAATAAAAGTATACTTTTGGTTTCATCGATTCCAATAAAAGGAGGGAGCCCACGATGGCAAAAAACGATCGGTATGACATTGAGCCCGGCAGCATGTGGCTCCCGGATCCGCATCTTTCTCCCAAACAGCAGCATTTCCAGACAACAGCCATGATGGCTTTTATCAATAATGTCCCCACCGGCGTTCTCAAATGCAGAAACGACGAAAAGTTTACGATTTTGCGTATCAACGATGGTTTTCTCAAATGGATCGGATATACAAGACAGGAGCTCTCCTCCCTTTTTTCTGACTGTTATCTGAATCTGATCCATCCGGACGACCAAAAGAATGTCCTCGATTCAACCCGGCAGCAGTTGGCATCAGGAGGTTCTGTTTCCAATGAGTATCGAATTTTATGCAAAAATGGCTCTTCCCGTTGGATTACGGAAACCGGATATTGTACGCAGGAAGAGGATGGGCCTGTTTTTTTCTGTACGCTGACCGATATTACGGATTTATATGAAACCCGGGAAAACCTCCGTTTAAGCTTGGACCGGCATGATATTATTATGCGGCAGTCCAAAAACATTGTTTTTGAATGGGATAAAAAGACCAATTCTCTTTTGTTTTCCACCAACTGGGCAGAAGTGTTCGGCTATCCCCCTCTTTCCGCGCTGGACTTTGGCCAGATGACGCAGCGCGGCCATATCGCGGCGGAATACATTGATATTTTGCACCAAATGTTGGATGAGATTGTTCAGGGAGCCTCCTTTTTGTCCCGAGAGTGCCAAATCAAAACGAGGAAAGGCATTTCGATCTGGTGCCGGATTCAGGTCACCAGCCAGCTGGACCTGAATGGAAATTTAATAAAAGCGATCGGCGTTATTGTCAATGTGGATACAGAAAAGCGAATCATTGATTCGCTCCGCCAAAAAGCAGAACGGGATCCGCTGACCGGCCTGTATGACAAAGCGGCCATTCAAAGCCTGATTGAAAAGTATTTGAGTGCTGCGCCGAAAAGCGAACAGTGCGCGCTTTTCATGATTGATATTGATGACTTCAAAGTAGTCAACGATACTATGGGTCATCTGTTTGGAGACGCGGTTCTGGCGGATTTTTCCGCGTCTATCTGTAGGGTTACCCGCTCCTCTGACCTGGTCGGACGGGTTGGCGGAGATGAGTTTTTGGTTTTCCTCAAAGCCATTCCTTCTGAACGGACCGCTTTGCAAAAAGCGCAGCGGTTTTTGTCGGTGATTCAAAACCTGTTCCGGGAAAAGAAAAACAACATCTCTATTTCCTGCAGTATCGGCATTTCTCTGTTCCCCTCCCACGGGCACGATTTCCGCAGCCTGTACCAATGCGCGGATATCGCTTTGTATCAGGCGAAAAGGAAAGGCAAGAACACCAGCTGCTTATATGCCGACCAGATGCGGCAGCCTGCACTGGAGGTATACCGGCCCAATTCCCCCATCGATTTCGACCAACCGGCGGTTTCCAAATCTTCATTGTCCGAATCTCTTTTCCGGATCTTGTATACGACAAAAGACATTGAAAAAGCCATTCCATTGATGTTGGAAATGGTAGGACGCCAGTTTGATGTCAGCAGGGTCTATGTTTTCGAAAATTCCGAAGATAATTCTTCCTGCAGCAATACGTTTGAGTGGTGCAACGACGGAATTTCCTCAGAAAAAGAAAATCTGCAGAATCTTTCCTATGACTCTTTGGACCACTATTTCGACAATTTTAATGAAGACGGCATCTTTTTCTGCCAGGATCGGGACAGTACGCCGGATGCACAGCGAAAGCTGCTGCAAAAACAGGGGGTCTATTCCCTGCTACAATGCGCGATTCGCCACAACGGTCAGATCGTTGGGTTTGTGGGGGTCGATGAATGTACCGGCACGCGCTTTTGGTCTGAGGAAGAAATCCGCACCTTAGCGCAGCTTTCGGAATTGTTGGGTACTTTCCTTTTGCAAAACCGCGCCCTATGCCGGGCAAAAAAGGCACAAAACCAGATGCGTCAGCTGCTGGACGTCCAAAACGCATTTTTATATGTTGTGGATCAAGAAAACTTCCAGCTTTTTTACCTGAACAAAAAAATGCAGCAGCAGTATCCGCAGGCCGCCGTTGGCCAGCATTGCTACAAGGCGTTTTTCGATAGGACGTCTCCTTGCAGCGGCTGTCCTGTCCAATCCGGAGGGTGTCAGATCATCTCCCTGCCGGCCGGCGGCTCTTATAAAATCAGCGCCGCCCCGGTGGAATGGGATGAGCAAAGCGCATCTCTTCTCACCTGGTATGATGTCAGTGAGCGGCAAAAATAAAAAGCTATGAAAAGTACCCCTTTTCCATAAGGCGGTGCTTTTTCATAACCTTTTTCGGTACGGGAGATGTCTGCTGAAACGGTGGGACAACTCACACTGGCCGATGCGCTCCATGTTGACGCGATGACTTGACACATACAATCGTCTCAGTTATAATGCCATTACAATGAAAGACTGCTAAGACACCACGCAGATACTTGACAGGTATCTGCGTTTTTCCATCTCGAAGACGCCTAAGACACCTTCGGAATCAACCAACGGCGTACGAAGGAGGACTATCTTGGGTAGACGCAAAAAGTTCATCAACAACTCCGGCATCCCGCAGCGCGAGATCGAGAAGATCGCCCGCTGCATCTTCCCGGACATTCTTGCCTTTTACGAAAGCAAGGAAGGCCAGCGGGAATTTACAGAATGGAAGCGGAAGCGGGAACACAAAGACAATCAAGACAGCAGTGGCAACGAGGTTGCCTGATGATAGCAAAGCCCGGAATAACGGCAGCGGCTGTCGATATTCAAAATACGCAGAAAGGGACGGCGTTTTGCCGTCCCTTTCTGCGTATTATCAGCGCTCCAAAGATCTGTAATCCGTCACATTCCTGAGATACACTTCCAGATCACCGATCAGCACCAAGTCTGCATACCCGACCGGGTCATTGTAGATGAGATCATCCAGCTCCGGCCGCTCGTACATATTTCGAGCAACTTCATTCTCCACAGCGGTGCAATCCATGGAGTACATACCCCCATCTGTGTACCGCAACTCCACGCACCCGGTATCCATGTTATACGCACAACTGACTAACTTTTTCATGACTACACACTCCTGTTTCAATTTGGCTTTTTCTTTCTTGGGCCTCTTGGTTTGGAGGTGGGGCGCTTGATGACACCGTTCCGGAAGTGTGTATCCTCGAACTTCTCGAAAGAAACAAATAATCCGAACCCGTCTCCAATTAAGAAGATCTGGTTCGGATTATTTTGGTTTGGTGCGGGAGATGGGGCTTGAACCCACACACCGAAGTACTGGCTCCTAAGACCAGCGCGTCTGCCATTCCGCCACTCCCGCAAATCAAACGGAAAGACTCATAAAAAGTCTTTCCGTTATTTGATTGTAATAAAAAGGATATCACGGCTGTACCCCTTTTGTCAATTCTCAAGGTTCAAAGCCCCGTCCTCCAGCATGGTCTGCGCCGCCAGGAGCATTCCCATTTTACCGGTAAAATAGGTAAGCCCACCCTGCATCCAAACGGCATAGGGTTCCCGGATCGGTCCGTCGGCAGAAAGCTCGATTGACGCGCCCAGATGGAACGCGCCCGCCGCCATCACTACCTTGCTTTCGTAACCGGGCATGTCCCAGGGTTCCGGCGCCACAAAAGAATCGACCGGAGCGCCGCGCTGCACCCCTTTGCAGAAAGCAACCATCCCCTTTTCGCTGCCAAGTTCAATGGATTGGATGATATCCGTACGTCTGTCATGGCAGGACGGATTGACCCGGTATCCCAGGCGTTCAAACAGCGCCGCGGCAAAAATTGCCGTTTTGATTGCGCTGCACACCACGTTAGGGGACAAAAACAGCCCCAAAAACATATTTCGCAGTTCGCCCAGCGTACAACCGATCTCCTTGCCCTGCCCCGGGGTGGTCAACCGGTAGGCGCATTGCTCGACCAAATCCCGCCGGCCCGCGATATAACCGCCGGTACGGGCGATGCCGCCGCCCGCGTTTTTGATCAACGACCCAACGATTAAATCAGCGCCAAGCTGGGTCGGTTCCACTTTTTCGGTAAAAATACCGTAGCAGTTGTCCACCATGAAAATCGCGTTTGGGTTGTTCTGCCGCACCGTCCGGATCAGCTGTTCCATTACCGTCATGTTGATGGACGGCCGCAGCGAATAGCCGCGGGAGCGCTGGACATACGCGACCTTGACCCGGGGATCCTTTACCGCCTCGGCGATGGCGGCCAAATCCGGCGTGCCATCCTCCCGTAGCTCCACCTGCCGATACTCAATGCCAAATTCTTTGAGCGAGCCGCAGTTTTCTCCGGTGATGCCAATAACCGGCTGGATCGTATCATAGGGCAGGCCGGTGATGGAAAGCATTACGTCACCCGGCCGCAAAACGCCGAACAGCGCCGTTGTCAGCGTGTGGGTGCCGGAGACAAAATTATGCCGCATCAGGGCATCCTCGCTGCCGGTGATCTCTGCCATCACTGCCTCCAGTGTCTCCCGGCCCCGGTCGTCATATCCATAGCCGGTACTCCCGGCAAAATGAGACTCGCTGACTCCGTTGTGGATGAAAGCCGCCAATACTTTGCGGCTGTTATATTCGCCGATCTCCTCTGCCCGGGCAAATGCCTGCGCGCAATCCTGCTGTGCCTGTTCTCCCAGTTTTTCCAATCTTGGGTCAATTTCAAAAAATTTCTGTTCCATTGGGGTGGATTCTCCTTATCTGACAGGCGCCGTCTGCCGCGGAGCCGCCTTTATTCTGATAAAATTCGGTTTTTGCCGGGTGAACAAACGGATTCTTCCTCCCGGTTCCGGCAGCAAAGCCATTCTTCCTCCCACGGCGTAAATCCCACCTGCTCATATACCCGCAGAGCCTGCGGATTCTGGCAAATGACAAATGGGACCCGACCTTCCTGCCGGGCCCTTTCGGCCAGCGAAAAAACCAGCGCCGCAGCATATCCTTTCCGCCGGAAAGCCGGGTCAGTGGCCACCGACCCAATGAGCGCCGCTTTTTTGTTTTGATGATAAATTCCGGCGGTAGCGGCGATTTTCCCTTCTGCCCGCACGCCCAGCAAAAATCCCTGCCGGTGGCGCAGCTTATGAGAAACCTCGCAGTACCAGGGGGCGAAATCCTCTTCCGGTAGGCCGAACACCTCCTGCAGCAGCGGATAAACCTCCCGGGGGGACGGTTCGCAAAATCCCGGCGGCATGGCGCAGGGCCGCAAATCGCCGGCGGCATGCAGGATCTGCCGGGACTGGACCGGCCAGCCCAATTGCTTCGCGGCTGCTTCCAGCGTTTTGGCCGGGCCCCGCAGCTTTTGCGCACCGCAAATAGCGCAGAACGCCGCCAACTCGTCCGTCTCTAAAAAACGGCCGGATGCAACCAGCGTATCGCCGGACAGGGACAAAAGGCCCCCAGCATCCGGTGTGCGCCAAAAACGGGGCGGGCCGTCCTGTTCACCGTACAAATCCCATCTTGCGGTATGAATCGCCCCGTAAGGGTCCGGGACAGATGCCGCTTTTACAAAACGGTCGTCGCCGGGCAGTGCTACCTTAATCACAGATCGCGTACACCTCGCCCAGTTTCATCAAGAGGTCATAGGTTGCGGTGATGTCCTCTCCCTGCAACACACAGGACGGGGTATGCAGATAGCGGCAGGGCATGGAAATACCCACCGGGCGGACGCCGCCTGCCGCGCGGTGCATGGAGCCCGCGTTGTTGCCGCCGAATACGCCCAGCTTGGGCTGCGCCTTGATTCCATTCGCCTTGGCCGTATCCAGCGCCAGCTGATACAGCCGTTTATCATAGATGGTCCCGCGGTCCATGAAAGAGACTACCGGTCCTTTTCCCAAAAAGCAAACCCGCTTTTCCGGCGCCACACCGCCGATATCCGCGGCGGTAGTGGTCTCAATGGCTACCGCGATATCCGGCTTAACCGTATAAGCCGCTGTCTGGGCGCCCATACCGCCCACTTCTTCCCGGGTGGTGAAAGAAAAATAGGTGTCGTATTCCAGGTCGGACTGAATCATCTTGATCAGTACTGCACAGCCCGCCCGGTCGTCCAACGCTTTGGATTTGATAAATCCGTCGCCGAACCGGACAAACGGAGAATCAAAGTACCCCCTGTCGCCGACACTGACAAGCTCTTCGGCCTCCTGGCGGCTGCGGCAGCCGATATCGATCAGAAGGTCTGCCGCTTTGATGGGATCGTCCCGTTTATCCCTGTCAATCAGATGGATTGGTTTGGAACTTAAAATGCCGTAAACTTTATTTTTCCCCACTACCACCGGTTTGCCCTGGATGACCCGGTTGTCGATGCCGCCGACCGTGGCAAAACGCAGAAATCCCTCTTCGGTGATATAGGTGACGATAAAGCCCACTTCATCCATATGCGCGTCGAACAACACGCGGTTGCGGGGGCGCTTTGCTCCTTTTTTAAAGGCGATGACATCGCCCAGAGGCGTTACTTCATATTCACAGTAGTCCTTGATCTGCTCGATGATGGCGGCGGCCACATCCTGCTCATCGCCGGAAACGCCGTTGATGGCGCAAAGATTTTCAATCAAACGAATCATTTACGGTTCCCCTCCTTTGTCACATAGGCAGCCAGCAGCCGGGCGGTATTTTCAATATCCTCTACCAGGATTTTTTCCACCGGTGTATGCATATAGCCCTGTGGGATGGAAAGGATTCCGGTTTTTACACCGCCCCGGGCCGTGAGAATATGGTCGGCATTGGTACCGGTGCCGCCGCCCATCGCTTCGGTTTGATGGGGAATCCCCGCTTCCTGCGCGGTTTTGACCAGCGCGCGGGACATTTCGCCATCTAAAAGCGAACCAAAGGCGATGATTGGTCCGCCGCCGAACGTTCCACACTGCTCTTTTTTGCAGTCGGGCGTCCATCCAAAGCCCACGTCCACCGTTATCGCATGGGTGGGATTTACCGTATAGGCTGCCGCCTGCGCGCCCATACCGCCCACTTCTTCCCGGGTAGTCAGCGTAACGGTCAAACCATAAGGCTGATTCTCATCTTTGAGAAGCTGTGCCGCATACATCACCGCCACACAGCTGGAGCGGTTATCGATTGCTTTTCCGCAGATGAAGCCGCCATGCATTTCCCGGGTGGGGGTGACAAACGTTACCACGTCGCCGGGCTGCACCCGCTTTTCGGCTTCTTCTTTTGTGTAGCCGATATCGATATAAATATCCTCAAACTGGGGGTTTTTCGCCTCTCCGCTCTGCAGGTGGGGCGGGATTGAGCAGATAAAGCCTGGCAGATCGCCCTGCTGGGTATGTACCGACACCTGAGAAGCCAAAAGCAGGCTGCGGTCGAATCCGCCCACCGGCGAAACCTTCAAAAAACCTTCGTCGTCGATCCAGTTGACGATCATGCCGATCTCATCCACATGGGCGTCCAGCATAAAGTTTTTCTGTCCTTCTTCCGGCCTTCGGATGGTGCAGATCAAATCCCCCAGCGGGCTGATCGAAACTTCTCCCAGTGCCCGCATCTCTTCGGCGGCCAGCGCCACAACCGAGTTCTCCCGGCCGGAAACACCTACCGCGCTGGACAGCCGCATCAATAAATCCTTGCAGTTCATGGTTTTCATCCTTTCTCTTCACCGGCTTCCGGCGGCACATTTGTCACGACCGGTTTGCCTTTCTTTTTCATTTTAACCCCGTCACGAGCGTTTTAAAGTGCTCGCCCCGCTTTTCAAAATTGGGGTACAGGTCGAAACTGGCGCTGGCAGGGGATAACGCCACAATATCGCCGGATGCCGCCAGGGCGTCCGCCGCCTGCACCGCCTCTTCCATGGACCGGGCCCAATGCACCTCCGGATGCTGCCCATCATAGCCCGGGAAAGCTTCCAGCGCCTGCTGGATCTTGGGGCCGGTGGCGCCCATCAGGATCAGGTGCGATACCTTTTCGCACAAATACGGCGCCAGCGGCTCATAAGGGATTTTTTTGTCATATCCTCCGGCAATCAAGATGATTTTCTGCCGGAACGCTTTGAGCCCCGCGATGGTTCGGGTAGGACTGGTCCCGATGGAATCGTTGTACCATTTCACACCGCCGCGCTCCCGCACCAGTTCCATCCGGTGCTCCACGCCGCCGAATTCCCGGGCTGTCCGTACCATTGTCTCTACCGGCACCTCGCCCCAAACGGCGCTGTAAGCCGCCAAAAAGTTTTCCACATTATGAAGCCCCGGCAGCTTAATTTCATCCATATGGACGATCTGCGTCTCTTTTCCCCGGTACCGCGCGCAAAGCATGCCGTCCTGCCGTAAATAAGCGCCCGCTTCCGGCTCCTCCTGCCGGGAAAATTCCAGCAGCTGGCCGCGGACAAGCGTCTCCATATCCCGGGTGATCTTGTTGTCCCGGTTGAGCACCGTGCGGGAAAAGCCGTCCTGATGCAGAATCAGATTTTTTTTGCTGTCGATATATTCCTGCATGTCCCGATGTACATCCAGATGGTTGGGCGCCACGTTGGTAATCACCGCCACATCCGGACTTTGGCGCATCGAAATCAGTTGGAAACTGGAAAGCTCCACCACCGCCGCGTCATCGGGAGAAATTTCTTCGATGACCGGCAGCAGGGCGCGACCGATATTACCACCTTTATATACCTTTTTGCCAGAAGCGGCCAGCATCTCGGCAATCAGCGTCGTCGTGGTGGTTTTTCCGTCGGAGCCGGTGACCGCGTAAGTCTTGCAGGGGCACAGTCGGAAAAACAGCTCCATTTCGGAGGTGATGACCGCCCCTTCCCGCCGGGCCGCCGCCAGCGCCGGATGATTAAAATACATGCCCGGCGCGCGGAATACCGCGTCGTATCCGGTCAGGCTGTCCAGATATCCATCTCCCAAAATCAGCCGTACGCCGCTTTGCTCGAATTCGTCCGCCAAATCGCCCAGCTGCTGGCGGCTTTTCCGGTCCAGTACCGACACTTCCGCTCCCTTTTTGGCAAACAGGCGGATACAGTCGGTATTGGTTACCCCAACGCCGATAAACGCGATTTTTTTTCCTTTCACCCATTGGAAAAATTCTTTTGCAGTCCAACCGTTCATGGCTCTATCCCCTTTTTCGTCTTCTACCGCCTATTATACCCATCCGCATAAAAAATAGCAATCATTGGAAACGCCCGCCGCGCAAACTTTTCCCCCACTAAAACCCCGCTTTATGAAAGGCAAAGGGGTACACGCCAAAAGCGAAAAAGGCCAGCAAAGCATATTTTGCCGCGTCGCACCACAGGTAGTGGGGGAAGAGCATCTTCAAAAAATACTGCACCCCTCCCAACAAGACCAGGCCCAACAGAAAACGCAGGGCCTTTTTTCCGCCGGATACCTGGGTGGAAAAATTTACATATCGCCGCTCAAAGGCTATCCCCGCTCCGAAACCGAGCAAGAGTCCAAAAACTTTATACAAATCCCGCTGACCCAGCAAAAGGGTCAGAATGAGGCAGATCGCCGCTGTGATGCCAACGCATTTTTCGTGATCGACCCGGTTCCATATAACCGGGCAGAGAAACGCGAAAGCAGCGCCCAGCACCAGGCCGACCGCCGCGTCTTTGGGGTAATGCACGCCCAGATACAGCCGGGATAGTCCTACCAGTAGACAGACTGCCGATGCCAGCGCATACCGAAGCCAGCCCCCTTTTCGCCGGGCCATCGAAAAATACAATGTCGATGCGTTTTGGCTGTGGCCGCTGGGAAAAGAATACCCGGTTGCCGTATGGGCCCGCAGGGTGCGGATCCCCTCCTGCCCGATCGGGCGCTCGAAACGGAATATCCCTTTCAAAATATTATTGCAAAGCCCACTGATTAACAGGGTAAACGCCAATTGCTCTCCGGCTTTTTTATCATACAGCCAGTATGCCGCGGCCAGCACCAGAATCACCGTCCACTGCTCCGCAAGCATGGTAATCAACTGGAAGAATACATCCAGGAATGGGGAAGAAAAGGACTGGATCCATTTTAATACCGCAAGTTCCATACGCGTTCCTCCTTGGCCAATCTGCGGATAGCATGCCTATCCGGGTTTAAAAAACGAAAACAAATGCAGGGATTGCTCCCTGCATGAGTGTATGTATCAACCCGCCGCTTTACAACTACAGCTGCGGAGCTTTTACGCTGGCGTTTTTCTCCAGACCTACGGTGGGCTTTAATTCCGCATCCGGCTCGACCAGCCGCGCCATAACCACAAAACGGGCCCGGGCTTCTCCGCCGACATAGCCGTATTTGGCGGTACAGGTGGACAACGTCAGTATCTTGTCGTTGATCGGATCCACTTCCACATCGTATTGAAATTCCGAACGGGCTTTTCCCTCGCTGACAAGCGTATCGATTTTTTGGTCGATCATGTCAATGTAGCGAAATTTGGTATCGGTGTACATCGCCGCGAAAACTTCCCAAACCATATCCTCCTCGCCGGTCGAAAAGAAGATATACGGGTGGGACGCGGCAAATTCTTCATCGGCAAAGCGCAGCAGCTGGGCAAAATCCAAGCCGTTGGGGTCGTCCTGGCTGACGGCGGTGTTGTGCCCGTAAATGATGGTGTTGCGGCTTTCCGTCTCCCGGGTCCCCACGGTGCACTCATAGTCCACCCAGTAGCATCCCTGGAAGCTGTATTTTCCCTCGTAGTTCAAACGCATATATTTGGTGTTGTTATACGTCTGCACCACCGGCTGGTCGATGTCCGTTCCCGGCACCTGCAGCCAGCCGACGATTTCCGGATTGACTTGCTCCGCCTTTTGTTTTACCTGTTCGGTCAAAGCCGGCGCTTCCACCTCAATCATAGCATTGTCTTCCGGCTCTTTCAGGGTGTTGACAAATGGATAAACCGAAGGTTTCTCCTCCGGCATGGAAGTGGCGTTGTTGTTGCCGCATCCGGTGATAGACAAGGCCATCACTGCCGCCAAAATCAGCGCGATGATTTTTGTATCAGAACGTTTCATATTCATTCTCCTTTAAAGGTCAATCGCTAAGCTACCTTTAAATATATATGAAATCTGCTGCCAAATCAACTGAAAAAGAGCGAATCGACATTTTTGCCGCATTTCTTTTTTCTTTTTCTAAACCATCCTTGCGCGGCAAATATTACATCAGCGGCGCAAAAGCCTTGAGGATCGCCCGTCCCAGACGGCGCAGCAGCGGAATCCGCTCGTCGGGATTGGGGTGGATTTCCTGGGAAATTTCCATTGTTTTTAGGATATCCTGTTTTACGGTTTCAATCACCGAGCTGCGGAAAAAGGCCACGCCGCACTCGAAATGCAGATAGAAGCTGCGGTAATCCATATTGGCGGTTCCCACCACGCCTACTTCGTCATCCGCCACAAACATTTTTGCGTGGATAAAACCCGGCGTATATTCGTAGATGCGCACCCCTGCCTCGATCAGCTGCCGGTAAGAGGAGCGGGTCACCGCGTGGACATACCATTTGTCCGGAATATGAGGGGTGATGATCCGCACATCCACGCCGCTTTCCGCGGCAATGATCAGTGCGGTGGTCATCTCATTGTCCAAAACCAGGTAGGGCGTTGTGATATACACATATTTTTTCGCGCAGTTGATGATCTGCAGGTAAATATTTTCCGCCACATTGAATTCGTCAATAGGGGCGTCGCCGTAAGGCTGAACATAGCCGTCGTTCCCATACACTTTTCCGGACGGCCTGTATTCGTGATAGTCCGCATTTTTGCCGTCCCGGTAGCTCCACAGCTGCAAAAACATCATGGTCAGATTCCAGGTCCCGTCGCCCCGAAGCATCACCGCCGTATCTTTCCAATGGCCGTATTTCTCATAGGCGTTGATGTATTCGTCCGCCAGATTCAGCCCGCCGCAAAAGCCCACATCGCCGTCTATTACAGTGATTTTCCGGTGGTCGCGGTAATTGAACATGGAATTGAGCCGCGGACGGAACGGATTGAAGACGGCGCATTGAATGCCTGCCTCTTCGATCTGCCGATAATAATGGGGCGGCAAGGTCTGGATGGTACCCAGATCGTCATACATCAGCCGTACGTCCACCCCGGCAGCCGCTTTCTCTTTTAAGATATCCAGCACGGCATTCCACATCTTGCCTTCCTGGATGATAAAATACTCCATAAAGATAAACTTTTCCGCTTTGCGCAGTTCCCGCAGCAGCGCTTCCCAGAAATCTTCTCCCAACGGGAAATATTCCACCTGGGTATTTTCCCAAGCCGGAAACATCCCCACGTTGCTGATGTAATCGCTCTGCCGCTTCAAATGCGGCGCATCCCCGCCCAGAGTCGCACCGATATCCGCGCCGGTCAGCCGGCAGCTCTCTTCCGCCTGTTTGTAGGCGTAATCCCGGATGCGCTGCGCCTGTTTTTTATCCATGGATTTATTACCGAATACCAGATAAAAGATTCCCCCAAACAGCGGGAAGATCATAATCGCGATAATCCACGCAATTTTATAGGAAGGGTTATCCCGCTTGGTAACAATCCACAGGACCACGATCAGGCTCAGCAGCTGCAGCGCCACATAAGCGTACAGCCCATATGTAGAAAGCTTGAGTACAATAAACAGCAAAAAACAAAACTGCACCAAAATCGCCAGGGAAATAACGACCAGGCGGCTGCATAAAAATTTTAGAAGCTTTTTCATTTTTCGTCCCTTCCTGCGGAAAGATGTACCGGTTTCCCCGCGCTATTTTACGCTGACAGCCGCGCTGCCTTTCTGCAGCGCGATGGTCCCCGTCCGCATAACTTCCTGGATATTATAAGCTTTTAAGAGTTCCTCCAGCAGATCCAGCCGCTCCGGCAGATCGCATATTTCCAGGGTCATGGTGGTTTTGGTCAGGTCCACAATGTTGGCGTCCATTATTTTGGCGATGTCCAAAATCTCACTCCGGGTGCGGCCGGTAGCGGTGCATTTGATGAGCATCAGCTCCCGGCTGATCAGATCCTGCTGGGGGATGGTCCGCACCTTGATGACGTCCACCACTTTGTTCAGCTGTTTTTCCAGCTGCTCCACCGTATAGGCGTCTCCCTCCACCACGATGGTCATGCGGGACACGGTTTTATCTTCTGTCACCCCCACCGCCAGCGAATCAATATTGAAGCCCCGGCGGGAAAAAAGGCCGGTGATCCGCGACAGGACGCCTGCGTGGTTTTCCACCAAGACCGAAATGGTATGCTTCATCCTTTTTCCTCCTTACACGGCAGGCTCGTCCGGCGAAACCAGACACTGGAGCAGAAAGCTTTTCTCGTCTGACAGCAGAGCCTGCACCGCGTTATCGATCTCGTCGTTCTCCGAAATGGTCATGGTCCGAATGCCATACACCTGCGCCAGCGCCGCAAAATCCGGGCTGCCGGCAAGGTCTACCGCCTCATAGCGTTCGCCGTAATCCTGTTTCTGGATCTGGCGGACCAATCCCAGGCAATCGTTGCGGAACACAACCATTTTGACCGGGATATCGTGCTGGCATAAAGTGGCCAGTTCCTGCATGGACATTTGGAACCCGCCGTCTCCCATGACCGCTACCACCTGCCGGGTCGTTGTGGCAAGCCGGGCGCCCATGGCGGCCGGCAGGGCATATCCCATCGTCCCCATGCCGCCGCTGGTGAGAAAACGCCCTTCTTTGATCCGGGCCCCGCGGGCAGACCAGATCTGGTTCAGTCCCACGTCCGCCACATATACCGCATCGCTGTCCAGCCGTTCAGTCAAAGAAGTGATCAACCGATAAGGGCTGACGAACCCCGGCCGGTCAAAAAAGACGGCGCCGGCCCCCTGTTTTTCTTTCAGTTCCGCCAGCCACATGCCGGTGTCCGCCGCTTCGCAGCTTTGACAAAGCTGCTCCAGCACCAATCCGGCATCCGCCACCAGCGGAATATTCGCCTCCATGTTCTTTCGGATCTCCGCCGGGTCAATATCGATATGGATGATCCGGGTACGCCGCTCCAGAACGCCGGGTTGGCGCATGGCCCGGTCCCCGGCCCGGGCGCCGATCAGAATCAAAAGGTCCGAATGATGGATGGCGTAATTGGCGGCGCTGCAGCCAAAAGACCCCAACATTCCCAGATACAGCGGGTGAGATGAGGGCATCAGTCCCAGGCCCATCATGGTAGTGACCACCGGTATCCGGCATTGTTCGGCAAATGCCTGCATTTTCTCCCGCGCGCCCGCGCTGAACACGCCTCCTCCCGCGCAGATCACCGGGCGGCGCGCAGCTGCAACAGCCTCGGTGACCCGCCGCAGCTGCAAAGGATTGGCCCGGGTGCTGGGATGGTATCCACGGATGGAGACCCCATCCGGATAAGCGAAATCCAGCTCCCGGTTCTGCACATCCAGCGGCACATCGATCAATACAGGACCCGGCCGGCCGGTTCCCGCCAGATAAAACGCTTCTTTCATGATCCGCGGAATATCCGCCGCATCCTTGACCAGGAAACTGTGTTTGGTAAACGGTTCCGCCGCGCCGGTGATATCCGCCTCCTGGAACACGTCGCGGCCCAGCTGGTCGCTTGGGACCTGTCCGGTGATCGCCACCAGCGGGATCGAATCCATATAGGCAGTGGCCAAAGCGGTCAAAAGGTTCAGCGCGCCGGGACCGGAGGTGGTAATGCAGACGCCGGGACGGCCGCTGATCCGGCCGTAAGCGGCAGCCGCATGCCCCGCGTTCTGCTCCTGCCGCACCAGGATATGGCAGATCGGACTTTCAGACAAACAGTCGTATACCGGGCAAATGGCAGCCCCAGGATAACCGAATACCGTGGTCACGCCCTCCTGTTCCAACGATGTCACGATGGCTTTTGCACCGGTCATGTCCAGTCCTCCCTCTGGCCTTTTTACAGGCAGTATCATATCTTTTTATTATAAAATGACATCTCTTTTCCGTCAATAGAAATCGGCTTTCGCCGCAGGGAAAGAAGCGCCGGGCCTGCCATTAAAGCCGGATCTCAAATCCATATTCCCGCAGCGAAAAATCCTCGTCAATTTCTTCCAGATAAACGCCGTCTGCCCGGACAAACCCACTTTTTTGATACAGCCCGATGGCCGGATGGTTGCAGTCCACTACAAACAGCCGCAAATAGTCCGCACTCTTTTGCCTGGCAAGGGACATTGCGTAAGAAAGCATTTTGCCGCCAATGCCCTGTCCGGCGTGCAAAGGGCTGACTCCCAGCCGGTCCAGATAGCAGGCGCGGGCCGACGGCTGTTCCCAGGAAAGGGCCTCTTGCCCGTCGTTGGAATCGCACAGAGCAAAGGCTGCCAGAATAGTGTCTCCTTCCGACGCTACGAACAGACGATTCCTTTCGATATCCTCCGACAAAAACGCGCAGGGATACACCTCGTCCCAGATTTGGATGCCGTCTTCATCCATCTTTCGGATGATGCTTTGATACATTTGCAGAAGCTTCGGAAGATCGTCCTGTTTTGCGCTGCGAAATTCCATCCTTTTCCCCTCTTTTTTCCTTAAAAATGGTATTATTATAGCTTTCCATTTCCCATTTGACAAGGATTCCCTGCCGCGATACAATGAAAAAAACAAACATGGATGGGGGATTTTATGAAACAAAAACGAATTTTGCCCTTTTTGCTGGCAGCGGCGCTGCTTCTGGGGCTGAGCGGCTGCGGCGGCGACCCCTCCGTCAGTTCGTCTTTGCCGGAAGAGCCGGAAGATACAGAATATCCGGTTTCGATTGGCGGCGAGACCATCCCCGCCAAACCGGAAAAGGTGGTTTCCCTGTCGCCGACGCTGACCGAGCTTTGTTTTGACATGGGATACGGAGATCAGCTGACCGGCGTCAGCGACTATTGCGACTGGCCGCAATCGGCTCAGAACCTGCCGCGGATGGGCACAGCCCAGCAGCCCGACTTGGATGACATCCGCGCGGAAAAACCGGATGTTGTTATCACCCATACCGCCCTTTCGGAACCCGATTTGATCGCGCTGCAGCAGGCCGACATCCCGGTGGTCGTCCTTTCTCGGGCGCGGCTGCCGGAGGATCTGAAAGATCTGTATGTGGATCTGGGCCGGCTGTTTGAAGGCGAACAGGCAGGTGCCGAAACGGGCAAGGCTTTTTATAATGAACAGATGGGCCGGGTCGAAAGCGTCCGGGAAAAAGTGGATTCCTATGTCCGGGGCGGCGGCAAAAAGCTGTCGGCAGTTTACCTGCGGATGCTGGATTTCACCGTTGCCACCGGCGATACTTTCGAAGGCGCGATGCTGGAGGCCATCGGGTTGGAAAACGCTGCCGGCGCTTACGGCGGTTGGACCTATCCGTTGGATTTCATCGGCCAATACGACCCGGATGTCATCTTCTGCAACGAGGATATCACCATTCCCATGTTGGAGCAGAACGCCAATTACAAAGGCCTGCAGGCGACGATCCACGATATTGTCTATTCTTATCCCTTCACCGCTTTTGAACGCCAGGGCAAGCGCATGTTCGATATGCTGGAGGATATGGCCCAAAAAGCATATCCGGATGCGTTTACCGAAACAGCCGGGGAAACACAATCCTCTGCCGAAGCGGGTCAATAACCTGAAAAACAAAATTCCCTTTTTACAAAATCAAATCCGCCGGGCCTTATGCCCGGCGGATTTTTATCGCCATATAACAGCCTGTTCTGAAAATGGAGCGTTCCCGACCCGTCAAAACCGCAGGCGGACGGTTCTTGGATCTGTTTCGAAGCATCGATAGGAAAATTCCCATCGTCCAACAGGCGAAAAACGCCGCCCTCAACCCTAATTTGGTAAAATCGTACAAAAAGATTTGCGAAAAAAGCTCCGGGAAGGAGTTTTCTGAAATTTTTTGGTCTTTTTTTCAGGTAAACGTTTTTATTGAAACTTTCGCCTTGCCCCTGCGGTTTTCGTGTGCTAAAATGATGGTACTTTTGGCATGCCATTTGGTTTTTTAACCGCGCAGATTTTCGCCGTGCCGGTGAAAGCTGCCGAATATCATCAACCGCCGCAAAAGGCGGCAGAAGAGGCTATCGCAACATGTATAACAAAAAAGATGTATCCCGTCAGATTTACCGGATGCTGATCCCAATGATCCTGGAAAACGTCCTGACCACTTCCGCTTCACTGGTCACCACTGCCATGGTGGGCCGTTTGACCGCGCTGGAAATTTCGGCGCAGGGCGTGGGCGGGCGAATCACCAACACATACTTATCCCTGTTCAAGGGCCTGGCCATTGGCGTGACCGTTGTAGCCGCGCTGTATTTCGGAGAAGGGCGGCGTGACAAATGCCGCCGTACCGTGGAGCAGGCTTTCGCGACCGCGGTTCCGCTGGGCTTGGTCATCACCGGGCTGATCGCGGCCTTTCCCCGCTGGTTCATCCGCCTTTTTACCTCTGATGCGGATATTATGTCCTATGCCGTCGGCTACCTGCAGATTTTGTCCGTCGGGCTGCCGTTCGTGGCCATTACCTGCTTTGTCACTGCCGCGTTCCAATCCCAGGGCAATACCAAAACCCCTATGATGATCGCCGGAATCGTCAATATCATCAACATCGTGCTGGGCTGGCTTCTGATCTTCGGCAACCTGGGATGCCCCGCCCTGGGCTTATCCGGCGCGGGACTGGCGCTGGTCAGCGCCCAGATCTGCGGCGCGCTGATCGGCCTGGCGCTTTTGTATCATAAGCGCATTGGCCTGTTCCATGGTGCGAATCACGGAAAACGATTTTTCTCCCTGGATGGGAATTACCTGCGGGATATTTACACCACCGGCTTGCCCGCCTCCTGTGAAAATCTGCTGTGGCAATTTGCCACCATCATCATCAGCCGCGTCATTCTTTCCTACGGCACCAACAGCTATGCCGCCTATCAGCTGGGACTTCAGGCGGAAGGGGTGTGCGATATGCTGTCGGTCGGTTTCATCACCGCTTCCACGACCCTCGCGGCCCGAGCCATCGGCCAGCGAAACGATGCGCTTTATAAAATGTATTTTAAGCAGCTGATCCGCATCTCCATGACCATCAGCGTCTTTACCTGCGCGGTACTGTTTTTCTGCCCCCGCCTGCTCATGAGCCTTTTGACCGATAAACAGGAACTGATCGAAATCGGCATGAAATATGTTTTCATCATGGGATTTGCCCAAATCCCTCAAAACCTGTCTAAGATTTTTAACGGTACCATCCGTTCGGCAGGTCATAAATACACCCCGATGGTCATTTCGTTTACCGGCATCTGGCTGGTTCGGGTGGTGCTGTGCTGCCTGTCCGGCTGGGTATTCCACTGGGATATCGTCGCTCTGTGGTGGGCCATCGCGCTGGATCAGATCGTGCGTATCCTGTTCAGCGTTATTTTCTTTTGGAAAAAGAGGGTATACCACGCCGTCGAGACGCTTCCCCCTCTTCCGGAAGAAAGCGCGGCTTCCCAAGCCTGAATCAAACTGTAAAAGAGCCCGGCCTGGCGGCGGGCTCTTTTTTTCGGATATAAAACGCACGTCCAAAGACTGCTTTTTTGTGATTTGCAGTGAATATTACCAAAAATAAATACGAAAACGTTTAAGTGAAAAAGTCCTTTTAAAACCATATTGACAAGGTTCTTTTCCCCCGGTATATTGAGATTTGCCCGTCCTCGGGCCTATTTTTTCACACAGAAAGGCAGGTCCTCCCCATGGCGCGGAAAAATCAGAAAAAAACGGTGCTGCAATCCCTGCGGGAACTGCGGGGCAACGCCCGGGTAGCGGTCTTCCATGAACCATTCTGGTCGATCCCTTATGGGTTTTACAGCTTTTATCTGAGCCTTTATATGAAAAGCCAGGGCGTTACCGACGTACAAATCGGCTTTTTGATTTCCTTAAACTTTATCGTAGGCACTGTTTTGGCGCTGTTTGCCGGGGTGATGGTGGATAAATTGGGCCGCCGCCGGACAACGATCCTCTTTGGCCTGATCAGCTGGCCGGGATCGGCGCTGTTGAACTTTTTCGCCCACAGCTTCTGGATGTTTGCCGTCGCACAAATTGTCTGTGCTTTCAGCAAGATCAGCGACATCGGCTGGCAGCTGATCTTGATTGAAGACGCCGACGACGAACAGCGGCTGACCTCCTTTAATATGTTCGGTATTATCGATATTCTGGCGGGCTTTTTCACCCCCATCGCGGGCATTATCGTAGGCAATCTGGGATTGGTAAAAGCCGAACGGGGATTTTTGCTGTTTGGCGCTATCTGCATGTTCATCATGATCATCCACCGGCACTTTCAATTTCATGAAACGGATATGGGGCGCGCGGCAGTGGAACGCTCCCGCTCCATCAGCTACTGGGGTACGCTGAAAAACAGCCTGGCGCAGATGAAGAGCGTCGTCTCCAGCGGCAATCATAAGCTGAGCTGCGTGCTGACGATTGTTGTGCTTTTCAGCGCCTATCAGCCCATCGGTGCTTACTCCAGCCTTTACTTTGCCCCTTATCTTACTGATGTCGTCGGGTTGGACGCCGCGGTGATCTCCGTGCTGGGCATCGTCAACTCCCTTTTTATGCTGACGGTTTATTTGTTCGCCATTCCGGCCATGAGCCACTTCAATAAATTGTTCTCTCTGACCGTAGGCCTCGGCATCCAGATTCTTTCCATGGTTTCCCGCATTTTCATCCCCTCGGGCAGCATCGTCTGGACCATTCTCTCGGTTGCGCTGTTCTCCGTTGGGTTTGGCTTGTGCCGCCCCTTTTTAGACGCATTGATGGCAGAGGCCTCTCCGGAAGAAGAGCGGTCCGGCATCTACGCTTTGAAAAACGTGCTGATCTCTTTGACTTCGGCGCTGGCAGGCAGTTTGTCCGGTTTTCTGTACCGGCTCAACCCCAAAAGCATTTATCTGGCGTCGATGGCGCTGCTGGCCATTTGTATTCTTCTGATTTTTCGCTATTTTAGGCAGAAGCAGCGCGAGGAACGGCGGGCGTTATCCGGCAGCCTTCGGTAAAACAGAATCTCTTTTCTTCCCGGGACAGTCGTTCCGCGGCAGAGCAGCGCTCTTTTTCACGATTTTATCCGGCGGGATTTCCCGCTGGATTTTTTTGTCGGACCCACCAAAAGAAAACAGGAAAAATCAGGCAAAAGCCTGATTTTCGTTATAAACGTCCTATGAGGTCTTTACAGAAAAATTTTTGTATGATAGCATAGAAAAAGGAAGGGCCCCTGCGCCGTTTTCGTTTTGGCGCCGGGCGGTACATCTGAAAGAAAGGATGGAATAAAATGGTTCGGATCATCGGCATCGGAGATGCCAAAATGGACAAAAACATCACGGATATGATCGCCTATCCCGGCGGCCAGGCAATGAATATTGCCGTAAACGCCAAGCTGCAGGGAGCACAGGCCGGCTTTATCGGCTGCATCGGTGACGACGTTTTGGGCCAGCACCTGGCAAAAACCCTGGACGAGTTGGGCGTAGACCGCAGCCACAGCCATATCGTACACGCGGACAACGCCGCTACCAAATATCAGGTCATCGATGGCGAACGCGTTTGGGGCGGAACCAATCCCCGGCCGATTTCCCCACTGCAGATGGCGATCCGCTTTATGCTGCCGTTTTACGGCCTGTCCGAGGAGGACATGGCCTATATCAAAACGTTTGACGCGGCCCATCTTTGCAATACCGCCCATATGGATGAATACCTGCCTCAGTTGAAAGCAGCGGGCATGGTGCTGTCCTATGATTATTCCAACGACCATCTGAAGCCCGGATTTATGGAAAACGTGGCCCCGTATGTGGATATCAGCCTGTTTTCCGCCAGCAAAATGACCGAAACCCAAATGATGGAGGGCCTTGTCAAGGCTCATACGCTGGGCACCCGCATTGCCATTGCAACCAAAGGCGACGAAGGCGCGACTTTGTATGACGGCAACCGTTTCTACACGCAAAAACCCGATTTATGCGACGCGGTGGACACCATGGGGGCCGGCGATGCATTTATCTCCGCTTTTCTGGTGGACTTTGTTGGTTCCCAGGGGCTTCAGGCCCGCACCGAGCAGCAGAGGGAAGAAAAAATCCGCCATGCGCTGGCTTATGCGTCATCCTGGGCGGCCAAAGCCTGCATGACCCCCGGCGCGTTCGGCCACGGTTGCAAAATTGATAAAGAGGATTAGTTCCATACGGCTTTCGCTGTTTGGCTAAAATAGATCAAACAATATCAACGAAATGAGGTATCATTATGGTAAGAGTCATCGGTATCGGAGACAGCATGGTCGATAAGAACTTGACCTCCGGCATTATGTATCCCGGCGGACAGTCTTTGAACATCCCGGTCAACATGCATTTTCTGGGCGCAGAATCCGCATTCATCGGCTGCTTCGGCAACGACTATGTGGCGGAACACATGAAAAAAACCTTGGATGAAATCGGCATTGACTACTCCCATTCCCACACCTATCCGGTTCCCAACTGCGCCGCCCACTACCGGGTCATCGACAATGACCGGGTGTTTGTTCGTCCTCCCAAAAAAATCAACCCCATGACCCGCGCGCTGTTCCTGATGCTGGATTATGAAGGCTTTTCCGAGGAGGACATGGCTTACATTAAAACGTTTGATGTGGTCCATTGTTCCAATGATAGCGGCATTGAAGCGTATTATCCGGATTTTAAAGCGCAGGGCATCAAGATCTCTTTCGACTTCTCTTTGGAGCATGAAAAAGAGGGGTATATGGAGCAGATCTGCCCCAACGTTTATTTTGTTCTGCTCTCCTGCAGCCATTTGAACGAGACCGAGACCCAGGAACGGTTGATCAAAGCCCACACGCTCGGCGCAAAAATCTGCATCGGCACCCGGGGCAGCAAGGGCTCCATCTGCTATGACGGCAACCGCTTCTATCATCAGCCGCCTCATTGGCTGGAGACCGTCGTAGATACCATGGGCGCTGGCGACGCATTCATCTCCGCGTTTTTGTATCAGTTCATCGACAACGGCGGTTACGACGCAGAGGATAAATCCGAGATCATTTCCAAAGCGCTGGAATTCGCGGCGGATTATTCTGCCAAATCCTGCATGATCGAGGGTTCTTTCGGCCATGGCGCTCCTTTTAAAGACTAATCAGCCTTTTAACGGCCTGGTTTTTCCAGGCCGTTTTTTCATGCGGCAAAAGATGTACTATCATCTGACAAAAGCGCATTGGGGGATTGAAAAATGGGACATTGGGGATTTTCTTATATTGGCTGTATCTGGCTTTTGATGCTGATCCTTCCCAATCTGGCCTGGACCCGCTGCAAACCGCAGGGGTATTCCGCCGAAGGGGAAAGCCGCGTGCTTTTAGCCATGGAGCGTTCTGGGGAGGTTTGTGTCAGCCTTTTTTCCGTGTGCTTCTCCGATTACGATCTTCGTCCATTTTCTCCGTGGTTTTTTTGGCTGACCGGCTCCTTTTTGCTGATGCTGATGTACGAAGCCTGGTGGATTCGTTATTTTTGCAGCGGCCGGACATTGGCAGATTTTTATGGAAGCTTTTGGGGGATTCCGGTGGCCGGAGCCTCTCTGCTGGTGCTGGCATTTCTTCTGCTTGCTATATATGGGCGCGTTTTGTGGCTGGGATTGTCTGCCATTTTGCTGGGGATCGGCCATATCGGCATCCATCTGCGGCACCGTCGTTCTCTTTCGTCCTGACCGGCGCTGTTCACGCCGGGCGGAAAGGGACCTTCTCTCCGGTAATGCTTTTTCCCACGAGCAAAAGGCGCAAACTGCCTAAAATTCTCCCTTCAAAATTGTTATTTCCCCAAAAAGAAACCACGCTTTGTGAGTTTACATCTTTGCTTTTTTCTGATAAGATAATGACAGGCTCAATCTATGAAAGAGGTGGAAATTATGGTAAAAGTAATTGGTGTCGGCGATTGCATGGTCGATAAAAACCTGTCCAACGGTATGATGTATCCCGGCGGCCAGGCTTTGAATATTGCGGTCAATACCAAGCTGTGCGGTGCGCAGTCCGCGTTTATCGGTGCATTCGGCGACGACTACATTGCAGATCACATGAAGAAAACCATGGACGAGATCGGTCTGGACTACTCCCACTCCCATTTCTACCATGCGCCCAACGCCTTTGCCCGCTACAAAGTAATCGACAACGACCGGGTGTTCCAGCGTTCCCCCAACGGCAGATATAACCCCATGCAGGGTGCAATCCGCCGGATGCTGGCCTATGAAGGATTTTCCAAAGAGGATATCGAGTACATCAAAGGCTTTGACGTCATGCACACCAGCAATGGCGCGTTCATTGAAGATTACCTGCCGGAGTTGGCGGGCGAGGGCATCAAAATTTCTTACGACTTTTCTTTGGATCATACGAAAGAAGGCGTCATGGAAAAAGTTTGCCCCAGCTGTTATTTTGTTCTGCTCTCCTGCAGCCACATGACCACAACGGAAATGCAGGAACAGCTGATCAAAGCGCATACCCTGGGCGCAAAGATCTGCATTGGAACCCGCGGCAGCGAAGGCTCTACCTGCTATGACGGCGATCGTTTTTACACCCAGCCACCCCATTGGAAAGAGCATGTAGTGGATACCATGGGTGCTGGCGATGCGTTCATTTCCGCATTTTTGTATGATTTCATCGGCCATGACGGCTATAACGCCGCAGACAAATCTGAAATCATCAAGCACGCGCTGGATTTTGCCGCAGAATACTCGGCCAATTCCTGCATGATCGAGGGTTCTTTCGGCCATGGCGCTCCCTATCTGAGTGAAGAATAATCCGTTTCTTTTTTAACGCAATCAGGCTGTTCCGGCGAAATCTTCGCCGGACGCCTCCTTTTGCGCTTATCACGCAGCCAGACGGCATACGCGTCCCACCGTTGCCCTACCGCGTGATACCGCAGACAAGCCCGCAAAATCACCAAAAGGTGCCGGCTCCGTGGTTCGGTATCGAACCCGCCGGGGAATTGACGTCCGTTTGATGTTTCTCCGTTCTGTTTTGAGAAGTCATAAGGGCTGCTCTGCTGCTTTTTCGTATTTTCCTCTTTTCGCAATATGCGCCCGTAGCTCAGCAGGATAGAGCGTTCGCCTCCTAAGGTAGCGTTACAACGCTCACCTTGGAAAAACCTTAGGAGGGAGCTGAGTCCGATAACTACGGGGGCTGACAAAAAAATTTAATACGTCCCAATAGCTCAGTTGGATAGAGCACACGCCTCCTAAGCGTGGGGTCGGAGGTTCAAGTCCTCTTTGGGACGCCAGCTAACAACGCCGAAAGCCTTTGTTTTCAAGGGTTTTCGGCTTTTTTCATCCCAACAGCTTCCCCTTACTGTGTCTAAATCATGGTTCTGAATTTTACTCCAAATTCTGATTTTTGAGAAGCTCTAAAAAATCGAACTACTGTTATAAGACAAAAATTTCTGCTAATGATTAGCAGAAAAAAGGCTGTTTTTGCTAATGGAAATGCCCTTCCTGCTAATCAGCCCCAAAATCGTGCTAAAATTCTTGCTAATTGCAAAAGGCGGATGTTTTAAGTATCACCCAGTTATAGCAGATAAAATTGAATATTACCATGTACATAGAGCGTCTATTTGCCCCGCATTGGGGATGGATAGACGCTCTTTTTTTATGCCCAAAATTCATGGGTAAATCTGAAAGATTGGAGGTTTGATTTTTGAGTAAGATCGTCTATTCCCCAGACAAGCCAAACGACTGCCGCTACTGTCATTTTTGGAAAAACAATAAAACGGGCTGCTGTCTGGGTGAAGATAAATGCTACTACTTAATCTCTGTACCCCAAAAACCGAAGTTAGAATGTGATGGTTGCCCTTATGGTAGAGATCATCCCTGCATCGGTTGGTGTACCAAGAAGATTTTGAAGGAATTGGGGGTGCGTTGATATGTATGAGCGTGTCCGTTGCCAAAAGCCCAAAGGCTGTCGATATTGTGAGTATCATCAACCTCGTTGGAGGTATCGTTCCTGCTATTTCGTCCGTTGTCCGTTTGGATTAAGAGGCAAGACATTCCGTAGCTCCCCTCTGGAAAAAGAAAATTTCCCGCAGAAAGAGGTGGTGAAAATGAGTGACGTATGATTACTTCTACGGTCAGCAATCAGAACTGTTCACATTCTATCGAGTTCCGAAGGTGTTATTCACCAACGAGAGATTTTGGAACATCTCTGCCGATGCCAAGATGCTGTACGGTATATTGCTTGATCGCATGAGCCTGTCTGCAAAGAACGGTTGGATAGATGAAAACGGTCGTGTGTATATCATCTTCACAATCGACGAAGCAAAGTCGGCTTTGAACTGTGCTGAACAAAAGGCTATAAAGCTACTCAGCGAACTTGAGAAGAAAGCAGGATTGATCGAGCGAAAGCGTCAGGGCTTGGGAAAACCCAATCTGATCTATGTGAAGAACTTTATTTCTGCTGTGGATTCACAACTCTTGAATTGTGAAAATCACAATTCTGGAACAATGAAAATCACAACTCAAGAACTTCCAAAATCACAATGTAATAATACTGATATTAAAGATACTGAATTTAGTGATACTGATCCTTTCCTTTCTTCCGTTTTTCACGGACAGGAAGACGATGGGACCGGAGAGTTCACCCGGTATTATGAGTATTTTTACGATAAGCTTGAAATGGAATATCTGAAGCAGGACTTCCGGCATGATGGAGAAATCCTTGAACTGATTCTCAGACTTATCGTTGAAGTGATGTGCAGCAACCGTAAACAGATACGAATAGCCAGTGATGATAAGCCGGTAGAAATCGTCCGAAGCACCTTTATGAAACTGGATTCAGAGCATATCAGGTTTGTTATTGACCGTTTCAAAGAAAACACAACTGAAGTACGCAATATCAAGCAGTATCTACTTGCTTCGATATACAATGCCCCATATACCATTGATGCCCATTACGATGCCCAAGTAAGGCATGATATGGCTTCGGGAAAACTTGGAGGGAGGTGGTAAAAATTGAAGCAAATCAAAAGAAGAAAGCGAGGTGACAAGAATTGTCGAAGAAAGCAACCGTCATCGCAGTAGTCAATCAGAAAGGCGGCACGGGTAAGACAACAACCTGTGAAAACTTAGGGGTCGGACTGGCTATGGAAGGTAAAAGGGTTCTGTTGGTAGACACAGATCCCCAGGCGTCTTTAACCGTCAGTCTTGGAAACCCATATCCTGATGAGTTGTCACCCACTCTTTCGGATATGATGGGAAAGATTATCACAGAAAAACCCATTGCTCCGGGCGAAGGTATCCTGAGACATCCCGAAGGTGTGGACTATATGCCCGCCAATATCGAACTGTCAGGTTTGGAAGTTTCTCTGGTAAATGCTATGAGCCGAGAAACTATTCTTCGTCAGTACCTGGATACGGTCAAACAGAATTATGACTTTATTCTTCTGGATTGTATGCCCTCTCTGGGTATGCTGACTGTCAATGCGTTGGCAGCTGCCGACAATGTGCTGATACCTGTTCAGGCGGCGTATCTTCCCGCAAAAGGCTTGGAACAGTTGCTTGAAACCGTCAACAAGGTTAAAAGGCAAATCAATCCCAAGCTGAAAATCGAGGGCGTTCTCCTGACGATGGTGGACAGCAGAACAAATTATTCCAAAGACATTAGCAACCTTATCCGTGAAAGCTACGGTGGCAAGCTGAAAGTCTACAAGACAGACATACCACGTTCTGTCCGTGCAGAGGAAATCAGCGCCGAGGGAACCAGTATTTTTAAGCACGATCCCAAAGGCAAAGTTGCCGAAGCGTATAAAGTTCTGACGAAGGAGGTGTTAAACAATGCAGAAAAAAGGCGCAAACATCAGCTTGAAGGGGTACGATGATATTTTCTCTACCGATCAGTCACGAGCTGAAGCCCAGCTGGAACGAGTACAGGAAATTCCGCTTTCTGAGTTACACCCCTTTGAGGGACATCCGTTCCGAGTGGTAGACGATGAGGACATGATGAAAACGGCCGAGAGCGTCCGAGACTTCGGCGTTCTCACCCCCGCTATTGTTCGTCCCGACCCTTACGGTGGTTATGAGATCATTTCCGGTCACAGGAGACATCGTGCATCTGAACTCGCTGGGAAAGAAACTATGCCGGTTATCGTCCGTGAAATGGACGATGATGCCGCTATAATTTTGATGGTCGATGCTAACTTACAGAGAGAAACCATTCTTCCGAGTGAGCGAGCCTATGCGTACAAGATGAAATTGGACGCTCTAAAACATCAAGGTGCAAGGAGTGATTTAACTTCTGCCCAAGTTGGGCAGAAGTTGTGGGCTGTCAATCAGGTGGCTGAACAAAGCGGTGACAGTCGAATGCAGGTTCAGCGATATATCCGCCTGACAGAGCTTATTCCTGAACTGTTGGATATGGTGGATAATGGTCAACTCAAATTCAATCCTGCGGTGGAACTCTCCTATCTGGCGAGAGAGGAACAGAAGGATTTTCTGTCTGCTATGGACTATGCCCAGACTACTCCTTCTCTCTCGCAGGCACAGCGAATTAAAAAGCTCGCACAGGAGGGCGAGTGTACTCTGGACGCTATGTGCGACATTATGAATGAAATCAAAAAGGAGGAACAAGACAAGGTGACTTTCAAAACGGATTCCTTGAGAAAGTATTTCCCAAAGTCCTACACCAACAAGCAGATGGAGGATAAAATCATTCAGCTGCTTGAACAATGGCAAAAGAAAAGAGAAAAATCTATGGAAAGGTAAGGTAACAAACAATGTTTACACCAAAAAACATTCAGGTCGCATTAGAAGAACTCTACGATCTGTGTGACCCAGATTATATGATGGATATGCTCGAAAACTACGGTGAGGAGTTCGACGATATTTCTCCCACACTTCTGGCACAGGCATTCCAGAAAAGAGCCGAAATGGTTTCTGAGTATCGAATGCTGTCTACTATTGGTGAGGGGTTCAGCTATCAGGGAACTGCACTTCTGCAAAATAGAGCTGTAAGACTTTTATCTTTTTCGGAAGACGGAACCGACGATGAAAGAGTGCACACGATTCAGCGTAAGGAACTGTGGCTTGAAGAAGATATGACATTTTCGGTGGTTTCTTGCATAACTACATTCGTTATAGAGAATGAAGAGGCAATCTGCATGACTGAATACCGTAGTTTAGTTACTGCGGTAGAATGTGAAAGGGACATCTCCTTCGACATGGGTTCTCTAATCTGTGAACTGGATGATATATGTATGTTTGAGCATTTGCTCAATGATGATGCGACTGTTTGTGAACTGTAATATGTTTATAGATGGTCGTTTCTTTATATCTCAAAGAAATGGAGGTAACAACACTTGAAAGAGTATGACGTAAAAATCACCGAGACTTTGGAAAAGACGGTCACGGTGCAGGCTGAAAACCGTGATGCTGCGGAGGAACAGGTCAGAACGGCCTATTACAATTCCGAGTATATTCTGGACTCTGAGAATTTTACCGGCGTGGTGTTTGGAACTCAGGCCGAGCGTGAGATTCAGCAGGAACAGGCTCCCATGATGGATGTTCTCCTAATTCGCCCCAATATGTATCCGCAGGCAGTACAGGTCGGCTGTGAGCTGGAGGACTTGCAGAAAGCCGTAGGCGGTTATATTCAGGCGGTTTACCCTTACGAAGATCCCGTTGCTCTTGTAATGGACGAGGAAGCAAAGCTGACAGGAAAAGACCTGAACCGTGCCTTGCGTGACCAGGATGGCGACATCTACGACATCATTGCCGGTGACTTCCTTGTAGTCGGTCTGGGCGAGGAAGATTTTTCTTCCCTTTCTCCTGAGCTGATGGAGAAGTTTGAAAAGAAGTTCCACCAGCCCGAAATGTTCGTCCGTATGGGTCGCAGTATCATGGCTTTGCCTTTACCTGATGATAAGGTGAAGAAAGCTGGTGCACCAGTAATGGATGCACCTATTACGCACAAAAGCTGTCACGATAGGGATTCTCTGTAAACCATTCACTCTACTGCTTGCAGGAGGTGATGATCTATGCAGGAAGAAGTTGAAAACAGGACGATAAATCTCGCTATCAGCACAACAAAGCTGACTGGACGAACTATCGTCGCCGGTATTCGCAAGTATTTGCAACATCGAGAAAAAGTTAAGGCGGGTAAAGGCAGAGATACAGCTGTTCATGGTAAACAATCCGTAAAACAGCTTCTTGGACAGAATCAGGGTGCTACTAATGTCGAAATCGACAAAAGCGGCATCAAAGATTTTGAACGACTTGCCAAGAAATACGGCGTGGACTTTGCCGTAAGAAAAGATAAGTCCGTAGATCCTCCCCGTTATCTTGTCTTTGTTCGTTCCAAAGATGCAGATGCACTGGATGCCATCTGCAAGGAACATCAGGCAAGAGCATTAACGAAGGATAAAAAGCCGAGCGTTCTGGAACAGCTGAAGAATTTCAAAGAAATTGTTGCTGCCATTCCTAAGAAGGTTCGTGAAAAGAAACAGGAGCGTGATTTGTAATGGATAAGACAAAAATCAAAAAGCTCCTGATCCTGAACTTCCCGTATATCATTTTGGGATTGTTCGCAACCAACTTAGGTGAAGCGTGGCGATTAGCCGAGGGTGCAGATATGTCTGCGAAACTCCTCGGCTTTTTTAGTACCTTCACGGTGGCTCTGAGAAATCCTTTGCCGAGCTTTCACCCAATGGATTTGATGGTAGGCATCATCTGTGGAGTTGCGCTTCGCCTTGCAGTCTATCTGAAAGGCAAGAACGCCAAGAAGTACCGTCACAACGAAGAATATGGTTCTGCCCGTTGGGGTACTGCCAAGGACATTGAGCCGTTCATGGCTCCTAAGTTCGAGGACAATATCATTCTTACTAAGACAGAGCGATTGATGATGTCCAACAGGCCAAAGAATCCTGCAAATGCCAGAAATAAGAACGTACTGATAATCGGCGGTTCTGGTTCAGGTAAAACAAGGTTCTGGCTGAAACCTAATCTGCTCCAGATGCACAGCAGTTATGTGGTGACAGACCCCAAGGGCAGTATCGTCATTGAGTGTGGTAATGCCCTGTTGAAACATGGCTATGACATCAAGATTTTCAACACAATCAATTTCCGAAAGAGTATGATGTTTATGAGTATGTTCATGCAGAACATGGACACTGATGCAAGTGAGCCTGCCCTTACTCCTGACGGCAATCTGACTCTGGTTGATGACATCGGTTCTCCTGATAAAGATGGAAAACAATTTATCACGGTGGTCACAAAGAACGGCAACTACTTTTATATCATCATCGACCGTGACGATGAGGGAAATGAAACTGTCCACTTCTTGAATCAGGTGGATGAAGCTGACCTGCTCAAGCTCATGGATGAGGAAGAAGCTGCACAGTATATCGACCAGACTGAGGAACCAGATGTAACCGAACATACTCCCGATGTAACCGAGCCTGAGCCTGATGTGGTCGAGCCTGAACCTGAGAAGCCTAAGACCAACATGATGCCCGCTGTTCTGGTAATGGTAGCTCTGATCGGCGGCGGTGGCTTCTTTGTATTCAAGAAGATGCAGGAAAAGAAAAAGGAAAAAGAAGCTGCGAAGCCTGACCCGGATGCAGACTATGTAGACGATGATGAGGACTACGGCTACAGTGAGGAATACGAGGACGATGATGTGGACTTCATCGCTGACGACGAGGACAACGAACCCGTATAACAATGGACAGGCATGATGCCTGGGGCAATCTTCGGATTGCCTTTACATAGTCACCACTTTCAAAAAATAAAATATTTTGTGTTTTTGAAAGCGACCTCTTGCATATACTATTATCAGACAGTATAATAAGTACATCGAGACAGTTTCAAGAAATGAAAAATCTTCAACTTTTGAAAGCGGGTGACTATATGAAAACAATTACGAGAGCAAAGTATCTCGACAGAATCATTGAACTGAATGGCACTCCTGACATCAAGATCATCACGGGCATTCGTCGATCCGGTAAGTCTAAACTGATGCAGGCATATATTGATTACCTGAAAAGCCATTTTGAAAACATCAATATCATCTTCATTGACTTTATGGACTTGGCTTATGAAGAAATAAAGGAATATCATGCGTTACACAGCTATGTAGAGGAGCATTATAAGCCTGGAAAAACAAACTATCTGTTTGTGGATGAGGTTCAGATGTGTCCCAAGTTTGAATTGGCAATCAACAGCCTTTACTCCAAGGGTAAGTACGACATCTATGTAACCGGCTCCAATGCTTTCCTGTTGAGTGCAGATCTGGCAACGCTGTTTACTGGACGCTATATTGAAATTCATGTATTCCCTTTTAGTTTCCAGGAATATTGCCAGTATTATGATGATATTGGTGATAAAGATAAGCTCTTTGATGATTATTCTATCAAGGGCGGTTTAGCAGGTTCTTACGCTTACAGAACTGAAAAAGACAGAACAAACTATATCAAAGAAGTCTATGAAACCATCGTTACAAGAGATTTGGTACAGAAGTACGCTCTGCCAGACACTTTGGTTTTACAACGCCTGAGTGAGTTCCTTATGGATAACATTAGCAACCTGACTTCTCCTAATAAGGTCAGTCAGCTGCTGACAGCGAATGATACCCCAACCAATCATGTAACCGTTGGCAAGTATATTAAGTATTTGTGCAATGCTTTCGTATTTTATGATATTAAGAGATACGACATCCGTGGCAAGAAATATCTTGAAAGCTCTGAGAAGTTCTATTTGTGCGATAGTGGTATTCGATATGCAATACTTGGAAGCAGAAATATGGACTATGGCAGAGTATATGAAAACATTGTTTGTATCGAACTTCTTCGCCGTGGGTACGATGTTTATGTTGGCAAGCTCTATCAAAAAGAAATAGACTTTGTTGCTCAAAGGGGCAGCGAGAAAATTTATATTCAGGTATGTGACAACATTTCCGGACAGGAAACATTTGAGAGAGAATGTTCCCCTCTGCTTCAGATTAGAGATGCTTATCCGAAAATGATTATTGCCCGAACCAAACATCCCAAATATAGCTATGAAGGAATTGAGATCCACGACATAACTGACTGGCTGTTACAGGAGTAAAAACAACACTTACAACCCGAAAGAATTTGAGCCATAGCAGAAAGAACAGGTAATGTAACATCTTGTTGCGGATATGTAAAGTTGGTGCGGTGGTGAAATATAGTGGATTTGTGTACAATGAAATCACCAAAGCAAAGGAGGATTTCATATGAAACTTTCAGATAAGATTATCGGACTGAGAAAGTCCAATGGAATGTCGCAAGAAGATTTAGCTGAAAAGTTGGATGTTTCAAGACAAGCTATATCTCGTTGGGAGTCAGGAACTGCGATGCCTGATGCAAATAACATTCTTCAACTCAGCAAGCTGTTTGGCGTTACAACAGATTATTTACTAAACGATGATTACCAGAGTGACAATGACCTGCCAAAAGTAAAAGAAGTACAAAATGATAATTTGGGGCAGATTATGATCTATTTGGTAACTCTCGAAGTCATGGTGCTTTTGATGCAGTTTATGACAACAGTTATTCTGCAAAATGTGTTCTTTGGATTTTTAAGTTTTATTCCATTTGTTGTAGCTATTGGTGGTTTTGAATATTCCTATCAAAAGAAAGCATCCAGTGCAACAGAAAAAACAAAGAACTTCCGCAGAAAGTTTTACAAGATTTCTGCTTGGTTGGGACTTTATTTCCCGATTAGATTTATCATAAGCGTTGCGGCAAGATTCTATCCTCGCCCGTACAATACCTTGGTGTTAGAGGTTATTATTTTAGTAATCTATATTGCGGCGGCAACTTGCGTTAATCTTTCAATCGACAAGAGTTATTTACTAAAAGAACAATAATAAAGGTTCAATACATAGCAGTCATGCACTCCGGTGTGTGGCTGCTTATTTTTTTGGAAAGGAGTAGATACAAATGAAATTAGTATTGGCTGAGAAACCCTCAGTCGCCCAGAGCATTGCCAAGGTCTTAGGTGCTACCAAGCGTGAAGATGGCTACCTGGAAGGCAACGGCTACATCGTCAGTTGGTGTGTCGGTCATCTGGTGGAGCTGGCACAGCCCGAAGCCTACGATGCAAAATACAGCAAATGGGCATATGCTGACCTGCCGATCTTCCCGGCGGACTGGCAGTATGAAGTGTCCTCCGGTACAAAGAAGCAGTTCGGTATCCTGAAAAGGCTCATGGCCAGAGAAGATGTTGCAAGTCTTGTGTGCGCAACAGATGCCGGTCGTGAGGGAGAACTGATCTTCCGTCTGGTGTACCACAAAGCCGGGTGCAGAAAGCCGTTTGAGCGACTTTGGATTTCGTCCATGGAAGATGTGGCTATCAAGGAGGGCTTTGAAAATCTCAGGTCTGGAACTGAATATGATGCTTTGTATGAAGCAGCACTGTGTCGAGAGCGAGCCGACTGGATTGTTGGTATTAACGCTACTCGACTTTTTTCGACCCTTTATGGGCAGACCCTGAATGTCGGTCGTGTAATGACCCCTACCCTTGCGATGGCGGTGATGCGTGAAGCTGCCATTGCTGCATTCAAGCCCGAACCTTTCTACACGGTTCAGATCGGACTGGACGGATTTACTGCATCAAGCGAACGCTACAAGAAAAAGGCTGAAGCTGAAGCAGCCAGCAAAGGATGTTCTGTGGTGACTGTCACAAAGGCGGAGCGTAATGAGAAATCAGAAAAGCCGCCTTCGCTTTATGATCTCACCAGTTTACAGAGGGATGCCAACCGTGTGCTGGGCTACACGGCACAGCAGACTCTGGACTACACCCAGAACCTCTATGAGAAGAAACTGGTCACTTACCCCCGAACGGACAGCAGATTTTTGACTGACGATATGGCACGCAGCCTGCCTGACATCGTAAAGCTGGCTTTCCACACATTCCCCATGGAGGGCGTGGATAATGTACCCGTCCATGCAGAGCAGGTTGTGAATAACAAAAAGGTCACAGACCACCATGCCATCATTCCTACCAGAGAATTGCAGAAATGCAATCTGGGGGAACTTCCCAAGGGAGAGCTTGCAATTTTGCAACTCATTAGACAGTCCCCTTACTATCGCTGTCACTGTTTCACTGTCTATTCCTGATAACAGATTTAATGATATCCCATTAATTGATACTGTGGCTATGATACCTTTGTCTGCTGTCGTCTTTGCTAGCTTCTCCGTAGGGGAAGGTAACTCTGCGAATTCTACCGAAGTATCAACTGCTACATCAAATATCCTTTTCTGCCAGTAAAAGTATGATTTAATGTTGATGCCATTTTGTTTGCACCATTCTTGCTTTGACAATCCACTATTGACACAGTTGTTTATGATTGGTATCCATTTTTGAAGATGCTGTTCGTGTTTTAGTTCCTTTAAACTTAAATTGTTATTGCTCATACTACGACCTCCGTTTTAACTCAACACCTCTATCGAATTCCATTAGTGTCGTTGAGTTTCTTTAAGTTTCGTAGTTATTCTATTGGATTGATGCCTTACATTCAAGCCGCTGGTTTGTTTGACGGTTACAGAATAAAGCTGGCAGTTTCAAAACTGCCAGCTTTATTTTTGTCAATTTTTAGATTATTTCCAGGATAGGATTATCAGCGTTCGTTCCACGTTATTCGTGGCTCACAGAAAGGCAAACCATATTCCGTCTGGTAAGTTACTTTGTTTCCTACATATTGGAACCTCCCATTCTCTAATGGACGTACAGTAACTTCATGCGCAAATAGACAGTCCGTCTTCAGATCTGTTGACAACATGGCAACTGTTAAGGTAAGAGTTCCATCAGAATTGATTTTATATTCAGTTATAACTCACCAAAATCTAAAATAAAATTACAAACAATTTTCTATTCAAAAGTGTTTGAATTTATCCCAACAAATTCACGGTTTTTAAAATACCCGATTTCTAATTCTAGAGGCAGGTTTTTTCTAATACAATCGTATCCATTGCCTAAAAACGAACAATTATGTGCATCTGACCCTAACACAACTTTTTTTCCGCCTAACTCAATATATTTTTTTATAATATTATATGATGGCAATGGTTCTGTACAGTCATTAGAAATTGAAGAGGTATTAATCTCTAATAAAATCTCTTTCTTTATCATTAGCTCAAGGATTGAATTAATTGTTTTTTCAGGAATTTCCCAACTATCAAAATACCTTCGAGGAAAATCTAAGTGGGCCATGGCTTGAAAAGAGTACGAAGAGATACTTTGAAGCATTAAATCGTAATATTCAAAAATTGCTTGATTCTCTGGTAAGTTTTTTGCACCAGGAAAAACGGAGTTATTACAATGATGTAGCAATCAGTTGAACCATATAAAGAAAGCAGAACAAAAAAAGGTTGATGATCACTTTGGATGGTTGTAGGGGTTACTTCAATGTTTAAGCCTTTGATATCGCCCTTTTTTTGTATATGTAAATTGTTTCTTTCCCATTTTATAGATACTCCCATTGCCAATAGAATATCTATCTCAGGTTTTAAAGTTAGCGAAATTGTTTTCTTGTTTAAATCTAAAAATGTCAAATTTGTATTATTTATTAAAGCTAACGTGGAATATGTTATAATTTCACTTATGCATTGAGTTAGATTAAATTCAATATACTGATTGGAAGAAGCCATAACATTTCCACTGCAGACAATAGAATTATCAGAGATGTCAATTTTTTTACCTATTAAGCGCAAAAAATCAATCATATCATAGACATCCGTTTTTAAATATGGATTTTTTATGATAAATTTTTGTTTGTTAACAGATAAAAGTAATGCCGTTTTAGTGGCCCCTCCTACAAGCGGTCCACTCAAATCTTCGCTAGAGTATGAAAAATTTTTTATATCTAACTCGGTTATATCGCTATTGTCACCAAAATTACCTATTATTCTATTAGATTCTATACTTATTTTGTGATTAAAACATTCAATCACTGAAGCAATATGAGAAAATGGTCTATTATGTGAATCTATCGAATCACCAATTTGACAACCTCCAGAACCATAATATTCAAATTTTCCTAATGCAATTAATAGCGCCGGGCACAAATACATAGAACCATGAATACACTTTCCTAAAGTCTCTGTCCGAGATAAGTGTTGGTATGCATAACTGACCTGTTTATTCATTTTCTATGAATGCCCTGGGTAAACGAAAAGGAACAAGGTATATTTCATCCTTGTTCCTATCGGTCAGTATGTGCTATTCAGTTCAACAAATTGGAATTTGTTGCTCCGTCAAACTGAAAGTTTCAAGCGTTATAGACTTCCCACAAATATCTCTGCATCAATCGTCAAAGTTTTTAGCTTTTTGAAATCAATCTCAGTTTTATCTACATGGAAGAGCAGTGGGGTCATGTCTGCAAAAATTTTAATATCCTCTAACGGCATTTCATATGATTCTGAAACTCTTTTTTGGTAAATAACAGAATACTGCTTCTTGAATAAGTTAATCACATTCTCATTGGAATACTCTTGATTTTTCAAATGTTCTTTTGCAATGTTTCTGAACTCCATCAGATGTTTATTCCCAGGAATAACCTTTACAATATAGCCGCTATCCGTCAGAACTCTATTGAACTCCAAATAATTAGCTGGTGTAAATATGTCCAGTATACAGTCTACTGAGTGGTCTCTAATTGGCATATTTTCCAAATCACCCACAAACCACTTTATAGACTTACTACCGTCTCTTTTTGAAGCAAGGGAAATGGCATCTTTTGAAATATCAAAAGCAACTATATCTGCTTGAAATAGTTCTTTGATTTTTCTAGAATAATATCCTTCACCACATCCGACATCAAGAATAGTTGTTATGTTTTCAAGCTTGCTCAATATATGTGTTATCTCCGTAAGAATATGTGAATAGTATCCCTTTTCTAAAATATCCATTCTGCTTTCAAAAGAAGTTCTGCTATAATGCTTAGATTGCTTTTGATTTAATGCAAAATTCACATATCCTAATTTAGAAATATCGAAACAATGCTTATTACTACACAGCAAACTATTGCCTACCATCTTTAACTTTCGTTTACATATTGGACAACGAAAAAGCTTTTCGCTGTCATTAAATCTAATAATTTTATTCATGACATCCTCCATTATTACATTCTTGCCCGAAAGCGAGTTATGTAATACGGATGTACCGCAACACAACTCGCGGTATTATCTTAATCTCATATATGCTGTCATCTTATCACCTCCTCAAATTCAAGTTTGTATAACTATTTTATTGCATTATAGCATACTTTGGTCTGCTTTTCCCACTCCAGAGAAAATTTCTTTGTCGATAATTATCCTACCTATAGGAATATTTTTATTCACCAATACTTATCTCGGACAGAGATTTCCTAAAAAGAAAGGAATGTTGGCATTACATATGGTACTTGCGTCAATAAACAAACGTTTGTTATATATTTTTGCAGTACCACCTAGTTCATTTATTATTGCGATAAAAACATATGTATCACTTACTATAGGTGGATTAACAATAACAGTCTTCATTTTGAGTGCAATAGTTAATGCTATTATTTGAACCATTGAATGTTTGTATCCATCCAAACTTAAGGAGGCATTAACTGGACTATTTTTGCTCACACTTATATTAATATTTTTATTTTCTCCTTTAAACAAAAAATCGGATAAACATTTATATTCCATAATAGATTCCTTGTAACTCTAATTGTTGATAGACAAAAAAACAGATCGCCTATGCATCACAAACAAAATACGGTTAATTTAGTGTTTTGTTTTGTAATTAATTTTAGAAAATGTATTTTTGTGCTTGCTTTTAGGATTCTCTTTCTTGCTTTTTGAACGATTGTGAAAACCTAAATCCTTCCCCATTGAATTGTGTTGCTTATTCTTCTCGTTTGTGTTACTAACCAACTGACCGCAGGCAGCTTTGATGTTATTACCTCGTGATTCTCTCATTTTTACTTCTAAACCAGCCGCTTCAAGTCGCAATTTAAATGCAACTAATTGTTGTTTGTTTGGCCTGTTAATATTGCAATTTGCGGTATCATTATATTGCAAAAGATTTATCAAAACATTTTTCTCACGAAACCATCTTCCTAATTGACGTACATCAGTTGCTTTATCATTTAGACCAGGAATCAATAAATAAGCAATTGTTACTTTTCTGTTATGTCTTTCCGAATATGATAAAACAGATTCAACAATCTTATTTATGTCATAACCTTTCATGTGAGGTATAATTATATCTCTTGTTCTTTGATTTGTTGCATGAAGAGAGAGGGTGAGTTGTATCTTCAGATGTTCTTCTCTTATTTTTTTTAATTGTTCTAAAGGACCTACTGTCGAAATATTAATTCCATCTGTGGGGAAATTAAGCCCATTTCTATCTCTTAGTATATGAATTGACTTAATTACATTATCATAATTAAAAAATGGTTCACCCATTCCCATATATACAATTCTGTTGACTTTTTCCTTCAGTAATGTTACTTGTTGCACAATTTCGGAAGGAGTTAAATTTCTTATAAATCCATTACTTCCAGATGCACAAAAAATACAACCGACAGGACATCCTACCATTGTACTAACACATACAGTTACACCTGTTTTTCTCTTTATGCAAACAGTTTCAACGCAGTAACCATCCTTTAATTTGAAAGAGTATTTTCTTGTGTCACCGCCATTATAAATATCATTAATGCTCATTGTTTGATATTTCTTTTGGGGCTTTTCCTTATAAAGGGCATGCATAAGCGATCGAGCTTTTTTTTCTCCAACGCAATCACAAATTTCTTTATATGTATAACCGTATGGGTCCGAATTTATCATTTCTTCAGTGATAATTATTGTGTTTTTATTTTTCATATCATCAATACCTTTCGAGAAATATAATTACAAAATACGATAAACTACCATTATTATAATAATATTTCTAAAACAAAAAATCAATAATCTACATATGTATATAATGACTGATCAAAAATCTTGACGAAATCTTGACGTTTTTCTTGACCACTTTCTTGACTTTTGTTTTGTAAACTTGGGTCATCAAAGGAGGTAACACACTATGAACTATATTTTGCAAACAAACAGCCTGACAAAAAAGTATAAAAACTTTCAGGCTCTGAACGGTCTTACCATGAACGTTCCCAAAGGCTCTATCTATGGCTTCGTGGGAAAGAACGGCGCTGGTAAGACAACCCTGATCCGACTGATCTGCGGATTGCAGGAGCCGACTTCTGGCGATTTCACGCTGTATGGCATTAGTTTGGCTATGGAGCAGCTTAAAAAGCAAACCGGCTCCGCAGCATATAAATACAGAAAGAATCCCAAGGAGTGAACATAAATGTTTGAAGAAAGAATCGCTGCTATGAATCAGCGTACAGAAGAAACTCTGGCTGCATCCGCAGGCCAGTTTGATAAAAGAACCTATACGGTTGATGAAATCCAAGACATCCTGGGTATCAGCAGAACCAGCGCATACAACCTCGTAAAGAAGAATGCCTTTCACAGTGTCCGCATCGGCGGCAGCATCAGAATCTCCAAAAAGAGCTTTGATGAGTGGTTGGATCACCAAAATTGAGATTTGTCAAGGATGTCGTGCTACCCAGCGACAAACTTCAAAATAAATCAGGAGTTCGATAAAATGTAGCCATGACAAGAAAACACATGGCTACATTTTTACATAGGAGGTTATTTGGATGGAAAATGCGAGAAAACGCACGAGTATGTCTGTTCCTGAAATGGGTAGATTACTTGGTCTCTGCAAAACTGAGTCGTACTGGCTCATCAAGAAAAACTATTTCAAGACCATTACTGTCGGCGGCAACATGAGGGTGATGATCGACAGCTTCGAGAGTTGGTATGCCAATCAGTTCAAATATCAAAAGGTTGATGGAACCCCTCCCGGAGAGGAATTGAAGAAAACTACATATTCTGTTGAGGAGCTTGGTCAGCGCCTTGGTCTAAAGGAAGCGACTGCTTATGAGCTGATTGCCAAAGGTCACTTTGAAATCGTAGAGGTGCTGGGCAAGCGAAGAATTACTAAGGACAGCTTTGAACGCTGGTATGCTTCACAAAGTGATTACCGTACAATCGAGGATCAGGAAAAGGATGCGGAGATTGTGGCTGTAACCTACGGGCTACCGGAGATTGCAAGAATGCTCGGAGTTCATCGGCAGAATGTATATGGCATAGCCGCCAAGGGCTGCTTTGAGCTTATCCGAGTTGGCAGACACAACCGAGCCACAAAAGAGAGCTTTATGAAGTGGTATCAGAACCAAAACCGTTACCGGCTGGTAGCGGAGGATGGATTGGAAAGGAGTTGATTTTATGGCATCCATCGTTAAGAGAAAAAAGAAGTATTCCGTAGTTTATACATACACCGATGAGAACGGCAACAAGCGTCAGAAGTGGGAAACCTTTGAAACGAATGCCGAAGCAAAGAAAAGGAAGTTGCAGGTTGAATATGAGCAGGAGTCCGGAACCTTTATTCCCCCTTCTGCTAAAACCGTCAATGATCTTTTGGATGAGTATATGTCAATCTATGGTGTGAACACCTGGGCGATGTCTACCTATGAAAGCAGAAAGAGCCTGATTGCAAACTATATTCGTCCCCTCATCGGTGATATGAAGCTGGAGGATGTCACGCCGAGAATCATGGACAAGTATTACCGAGATTTGCTTTCTGTCAAAGCGGTTTCTTCTAAGTATGTAAAAGCCCGTACAGAATATCTGACTCCGCATACTGTCCGAGAGGTTCACAAGACATTGCGAAATGCTTTCAATCAAGCGGTCAAGTGGGAATTGATGACCAGAAACCCTGTGGAGCACGCTACGCTGCCGAAAGAAGAACACAAGACCAGGGATATCTGGACAGCAGAAGTGCTCCAGAAGGCTCTGGAAGCCTGTGACGATGATATTCTTCGTCTGGCTATTAACCTTGCCTTCTCCTGTTCCCTGCGAATGGGCGAGCTTCTGGGGCTTACCTGGGACTGTATTGACATTTCCCCCACCAGTATTGAACTTGGTCAGGCAAGCATCTTCGTTGAAAAGGAGTTGCAGAGAGTAAATCGTGAAGCGATGGCAGATCTGGACGGTAAGGACATCATGTTCAAGTTCCCACCGACCTTCGCCAGTACGCATACCGCATTGGTTCTCAAAACTCCTAAGACCAAAACAAGTGTCCGCAAGGTGTTCTTACCGAAAACCGTAGCGGAAATGTTGGTACAGCGAAAGGCTGACATCGAAGAACTGAAAGACCTTTTCGGTGACGAGTTCGTAGACTTCAATCTGGTTTTCTGTTCTTCCAATGGCAAGCCGATTGAGGGGCAGGTTATCAACCGTGCTTTCAATAAGCTGATTGAGGAGAAGGGACTGCCGAAAGTGGTTTTCCATAGTCTCCGACATTCCAGTATCACTTACAAGCTGAAGCTGAACGGCGGCGATATGAAATCCGTTCAAGGCGATTCCGGTCATGCACAGGTCAAGATGGTAGCGGATGTTTACTCCCATATCATCGACGATGACCGCAGACTGAACGCTGAAAGAATGGAAGCTGCGTTCTACTCAGGCAGACAGGCAACGCCTGAGCCGGTTCAACCAGCCGCAACGGAAAGCTCCGCTGATGATAAAGAACTTCTTCTGAAGCTTCTGCAAAATCCGGAAATGGCAGCACTCCTGAAGTCGCTGGCAAAAACATTATAGTAACTGCAAGGGCAGATCCTTTTACATAGCTACAATAGCTGTAAAAGGGTCTGCCCTTATTTTTTTGTTATGGAGGTCAACGAGTATGGATAGAATCTTTATGGACGAGTATTACGAGCATCTGAGAGCTGACAATATCGAGGCATTTTCCAAGGAAAGGAACGACGAATATGTTGGCAGAGCTGAGGAATACAAAGCAGCAAAGTCGGCATTGCTTGAAGGATTGGGACTTGAGCATTTGTTTGACCATAGCCATGAACTGACTCCGAAAGAGAAAGAAATATGGATGCTGTTCGATAGGGTTGATGTAGCAGAGCTTCTTGCAAGGGATGCTTTTGCCAAGGGTGCTTATATGCTCGGCGCTGAGGATAGAGAGATTATGCTGAAATAAAAAAAGACCTGCTTCGGCGGGTCTAAATTACATAGAATCATTGAGTCTGAAAAACCTTTGAAATTCTTAATAATTCTGGTTGAAAAATTCATTTTGAAATGATATATAAAACAGACTGAAATCTGTGTCTAAGGACACCCGCACCCTCACACGAGAATGAATAGGATTTCCTATCATTTCGCATCACGAGAAGTTACATAGTGACATTTACTTGCACTTGCAACGTCCACCAAAAATCGAAAGACTTGCTAATTTCGAGCCAATCGGACGGTGTAAAATCCCTCTGAATTAGCTATCACAGCGTAGTATCAGATGGGATTTGAAATGCTGAAAAACCTTGTATTTCCAAGCATTTTTAAGCATTAGATGCCACTTCCCGATGTCGTATCGGGTCTACTCCTAAGCGAAAGGCCGCGCGTTCGAATCGCGCCGGGCGCGCCAGTCAAGGACCTCGACGCGCAATCTGCGTTCGGGGTTTTTGCTTTCTTTATGTCTTTTCTGTCCTCATCCATAGCGGAAATCTTTTTATCGCGTAAACTCAAAAGCCGCGGCAAACTTCTGTGTCGTTTGCCGCGGCTTTTCTTTTGGATACCGCATCCCGCTGACGCTTCCTGGCCGGGAAGCGCCGGCGTGTTTGTTATTGGAATCCTTTTATTCCCCCATCTGTTTTATCCGCACCAGCGCGTTTTACCGAAAAAACAGGATCAGGAAAAATGTCCGACCCTGTGTATCCGCCATTTGAAAAGGCAAATCAATCCGTTTTCAAACGCTGCTTATACGCTTTTTCTATTCTTCCCACAGGAAGCACCTTCCTTTGCCCGTCTGTTTGGCCTTGTACAAAGCCTTATCTGCCTGCTCGATCAATCTTGCCGACGGTTTATCGATCGCATTTTCAGAGCTGATACGGCGGAGAATTACGACAAATTCGTCTCCACCGTAACGGCGCAGGATGTCCCCGTCCCGGGTGTGATGACGAAGCAGATTACCGAAAGAACGGATCATTTCGTCGCCTTTTTCGTGTCCATACTGGTCGTTGACCTTTTTCAAATTATCCAGATCAAACAGGTACATCGCCAATGGCAGATCTTCCTGGTGCAGCGTATCGATTGCGGTGTAAAATCCCCGCCGGTTCAGCAGCCCGGTCAGATAGTCCTGGCACGCTTCATTTTTCAGTGTTCTCTCTCGTTCCTGAGATAACGCCAGGCTTAAAAGCTGGCGCACCCTCCTTTTTAAATCAACCAACGGATACCGCTTGCAGAGGAAATCATCCGTATCCAACTGCATCCATACCTCCGCTGCTTCTTCTGCCTGCGGCAATGTCGCAAGAACGGGGATACGCCAGAGCATGGGGTCTCTGCGCATAAAGGACAACAGCGACAATGCTCCCTGGTCCGGAAGGGCCGCGCTCACAATGACCGCTGAAATCGGGTCTTGCCCGTCTGTTTTGATGCAGTCAATCGCCTGTGCCGCATCGCAGGCCTCTATCACCTGATACTCATTCTTGAAAAGCCCGCAAACCCTTTTGCGGTATTCCGCATCCTCATCCGCGATCAGTATTTTGCGCATACCCACTTTATCCTGCCATTGTTTCTGGGAAAAAACCGGCTGCTCCGAAACAGGTGCTTTCATCAGATTCTCAAATTCGCCGCTGAGCATGGGCTTGGAGAAGAAATATCCCTGCGCATAATCGCAGCCGACCTCCCGCAAACGTTCCAGCTGTTCTCTCGTTTCCACGCCTTCCGCGACTACAATCAGATTCAGCCAATGGCCAAGCCCAACGACAAAGCGCAGGATTCCCTGTTCCATCGGCTTCGCGGTTTCGCTTTGAATGAACTTCATGTCCAGCTTTAAAACATCCAACTTCATCCGATTGAGCATATTCAAAGAAGAATACCCGCTTCCGAAATCATCCATTTCAATGATAAAGCCCAGTTTTCGCAGATGGTCAACCGTTCCGACAATCTGGTTGGGATTCTCCGTATATACGCTTTCGGTCAATTCCAGATGAAGCTGTTTTGGCTCCAAACCATATTTATGGACGATTTTTAAAAGGGTCTGCGCCAAATCGGACTGATAAATGTCTGACCGGGATACGTTGACTGACACCGGCAGCGCCGGATATCCCTTTTCGTTCCAGGTTTTCATCAGGGCGCAAACCTGCTCCCAGACATACTGATCCAGCTGGGTGATAAATCCGTTTTTCTCAAACAGGGGAATAAACTCCCCCGGAGAAAGAAATCCCCAAGCCGGATGTTTCCAGCGCACCAGCGTTTCCGCGCCCGCCAAACGGTCATCATGCAGATTGTACTTTGGCTGCAGGTAAACGACGAACTGCCCTTCATCCAGAGCCGTTTCCATGGCCTCCGTGATCGCCTGTTCCCGCAAAAGCTTGCCGCGCAAAGCATCGTCGTATACCGCGAAATACCGGTTATACTGCCCTTTTATGCTATCCACCGCCAACAGCGCCCGGTCGCACATCTTCTCCACCGGGCGCATGAAAGTATATTATTATCCCCGTCTTCGCGGAAACCTGTACCGCCACTCCATTATCGTTGTTCCGGGGCATTGTGTCCAATACGCGGCGGCTGTTGGGGCAGGAAGTTCCAGTGATATCACCATGTTCTCCACCGATTTACAGCTGGTAAACGCTTTTGAAAAGCAGTTTCAGGAACACTTTTCTCTCTGCCGGCCTTCCTTGAACGTTCATAAAGATCCTGCAGACTTTTCCCCTTACTTTTTCGAATACCTGTCTCATTCCGGAGATTCTGTTCAAGCCTCCAACGCCCTGTCTCTCAGCAGTATGCCGCGGGAACTTCTGGAGCAGTGCATACAAAAAGAGTGTCCATCCGTCTTTGCACCGTTTTTCCGCTGCTATCTGGAAGAACTGCCCCGATTTGAAAAACGCCTTCTTCAATATCCATATATCGACATGTGCCCTCTGGCTTCAGCCGAAGCCATTCGCTCTGGGAAAGTTTCCATTGCGTCAATCCATGATGACCAACTTTGTTATACCCCCAAAACTTACGTTCTTCATCTGAAAAACATTCTTCGGCTAATGGACCAATATGAAAATTATGCTTTCGTACCATTGCACGAGAAAGAGTATCCGGATTATGATCTGTTTGCCGGAGAAGGGGAGCTCGCGCTGATCATTCGCACCGCCGCACCTTATATCATATTGGAGATTCGCCGGCCTGCCATGGTTATCGCTTTCCGGGAATACCTGATGCGCAAGGCCGATTCGGTTGGGTACAGCGGCATTAACCGCGAAAAAATCCGTATGGAACTGCGCTCTTTGATTCAAGAACTTGAGAGCTAAGGGAAAATGCCGCTGTCAAACCCGTCACATGCCTGTGCAAATCATTTCGGCTTTCCGCGGGAATCTGTCCTTCCCTTTACTGCGCTCTCTTGCCACGAATTTGCCAGCGAGGCTGCTCTTTTCTTTCCGAAAAGAGCAGAAAAAAGCAGGAATTGTCCGTTTTTTTCCGGTATCCTAGAAATACCGAAAGGAGCAAAAACATATGGATTGGATATACAGTATTCAGCGAGGAATCGATTATATGGAAGCGCACCTCACCGAAAAACTGGACTATCAGGATATTGCCCGGCAGGCTTATTCCTCTGTTTTCCAGTTTCAGCGGGTATTCAGCCTTCTGTGCGGATATACCGTTGGCGAATATATTCGGGCAAGGCGGCTCACTCTGGCCGGCTGTGATCTTGCCGCCAAAGGTGTAAAGGTCATCGACATCGCGCTGAAATACGGGTACGACAGTCCAGAAAGTTTCACCCGCGCTTTTGTCCGCTTTCACGGAATCACGCCGTCTCAGGCGAAAAAAAGCGGCGCGAAGCTCAAAAGTTTTTCGCGCCTGACGGTAAAACTACAATTGGAGGGCGGCAGTATGATGGATTATAAACTGGAAAAGCACCCCGCTTTTAAAATTGTGGGGAAAAAGAAAATGATTCCCACCACAGATCAGGAACAGCAAAACGCCATCCCGGCGTTTTGGGATCAGGTCCAAGCCGACGGTACATTGCAATATTTGCACAGCGCAGGCAACGGTACGCTTTTGGGCATCTGCCAGGACACGCTTACGGATGAAAAAACGTTCGCCTATGTCATCGGTACATGGTACGACGGGAAAAATGCCGTGCCCGGAACGATGCTGATCGATGAAATTCCCGCCCGAACCTGGGTGCGATTTCGCTGCAAGGGCGCGATGCCGCAGGCGATCCAGCAATTGTGGAGCAAAATCTACACCGAATTTTTCCCGGCGTCAGAGTATGAACCGGACGGCAGTTTCGACATGGAGGTCTATCCGGACGGAAACATGGATTCTCCGGACTATGAAAGCGAAATATGGGTACCGGTTAAAAAAAGAGGGGATGTTGACGCAGTCAAATAACCCCCAGCGGCAAAAAAGCCACAGTCTTTTCAAGCTGTGGCTTTTTTGATTCTTTTTTCTGCAGAGGCCTGCCATCCGCCGCTAAATCCGCCGCTGTACCCAGGAAGCGATTCCGTCGAACACTTCTTTGTGGTTGGTTTCATTTAAAATCTCATGCCTTCCGCCAGGGTACAACCGCAGCGTTACATCAATATGCCCGGTTTGCTTGAACAATTCCTCCACCTTGCGGGGCCCTTCTCCATAATTGCCCACCGGATCCTCTTCTCCGGAAAGGATCAGCAGTGGAAACGCCTTTGGAACCGCGCGGAACGTCTGCAATTCATTGGCCAGGCCGTACAGTGTAAACAGGTCACGAAATCCCGCCGCTGTAAACAAGAACGTACAATATGGATCCGCGGCATACTGATCCACAATCTGTGTACTGCGAGTCAGCCAGTCATAAGGGGTCCTGCCTTCGAATCCTCTATTGTATCCACCAAACGCCAGCTTTTGCAGAAAATGGCTGGGTTCTTTTCCTTTTCCCATCCGGCACAAGCCATCCGCCAGCGTCTTTCCTATCTTGGCGCCGGGGTTCGGCCCGCCGGTCCCCACGATAATCCCGCCGTCCAGCAGATCGCTGTACCGGGCCAAATAGCAGCGGGCGATAAACGACCCCATGGAATGTCCCAGCAGGAAAACCGGCGTGCCGGGATACTGTTTTTTCAACGCCAGCGTATGGGTACGCAGATCCTCAATCACCAGTTTCCATCCGTCTTTTTCTGCAAAATACCCCAGTTCGCTGTCGCTGTTTACGCTGGTCTTATGTCCCAGATGATCGTGTCCGAAAACAGCGAATCCGTTCTGTGTCATGGCGTGTGCGAACGCTTCATAGCGTCCGAAATACTCGGTCATGCCGTGGGACACCTGGATGATTGCCCGGCAGGGTTGTTCCGTGGGATACCATCCCACTGCCTGGATGGTATGAACGCGATCGGCGCTGGGGAAAGAAAAGGTCCTTTTTTCATCATACATATTCGGCCATCTCCTTTTTGAAACCATAATTAACCGGATACAGAAAAGGCGGCAAGTCTCTTGCACCTGCCGCCGAACATTTTATGCGATATGGAAAGACTGGTCGCTCTCCCGTTCCGAGAAAGAGCCATCCTCCATCACCGTGAAAAAGTGCGCGCTGGTAAATTTTCGCCACAGGTCCGGCAGGGGGGAATTCTGTTGGGCGGCCATACCAGTCACCACATTGACCGCTTTGCTTTCTTTGATGAATTTTGTCAGCTGGCGCATAGGCTCGTCAGAATACAGCACGGTCATTTCCGCGCCGTTTTCTTTGGATACCTGGAACAGATATTCCAGCGCCTTGGCATCGTTCTCGCTTAAATCAGGGCTGGAAACGTTGATCACCAGCAGCGATGTTTTGGAAAGTTCGGCAATTAGCCGTCCGGCACGGATCAGCCTCTCGCAATGGAATTGGTTGGTAACGCACACCACGGTATGCCGCCTGGTGGGGTGCTGCGTCTGCTCTGACAATGTCAGACGGTTCATAGGATCCCTCCGTTTCGAAACGCCGGGGACACTGCTTCCCGGTCCAATCTCCCACAGCAGCCTGACGGCTGCACTCCGGCCGGCGGTTGGGCCGCCTTTGCCGGATATTCTCTCTGTACTTTCAGCATACCATATAAATATGAACAAATTATGCCTAAACCGGCTGGTGGTTTTAAACTTTTTGGCCAAAAATTTCTTCGAAAACCTGTTCTGTCAACCGGCAGAAATCTTCCAATGTCAGTTCCTCCGCCCGCGCGGCAGGCCGGATCTGCGCCCGTTCCAGCGCACAGGCCGTCTTCTCTTTGGTCAAAGGCAGCCCGGCTGACAGGGAATTGAGCAGCGTTTTTCTTCTCTGGGAAAACCCCGCCCGGATAATTTGGAAAAACAGCTTTTCGTCCCTTGGTACTACGGCGGGTTCCGGACGCACATCCAGCCGGATCACGGCGGAGTCTACTTCCGGCGCGGGCATAAAGCTGCCGCGGGATACCGAAAACAGAACCTGGGGTTTGGCATAATAGCTGACCGCTGCGCTGAGCGCTCCCGCGTTCCGGCTTCCCGGCTCGGCACAGATACGCGCAGCCGCTTCTTTTTGTACCATTACGGTGATCGCCTGTACCGGCAAGCGCGCTTCCAACAGGCTCATCACGATAGGCGACGTAATATAATAGGGAAGATTGGCGCAGACTACCACTTCCATACCGGCAAATTCCCGTTCCATCAGTTCTTTCAGATCCAGCTTCAGCACATCGCCCTGTATCACGGTGACGTTATGAAATTCCGCCAGCGTTTCCGCCAGCACCGGCAGCAGGCGTTCATCCAGCTCCACAGCCACCACTTTTTTTGCCCGGGAAGCCAGTTCCCAGGTAAGAACCCCCAAGCCCGGCCCGATCTCCAGCACACCCACATCCGGACCGGCGCCGCCCAGTTCTGCAATGCGGGGACACACGGAAGGATTGATGATAAAATTCTGACCGAGTTTTTTGGAAAAAGTAAACCCGTGCCGGGAAAGAATTTCCCGCACCGTTTTGATATTCGACAACTGGGACATAAAACGCCTCCTTTGTTGAGCGCCGCTTCCGGCACAGACCCGGCGCCTCTCCTTTTTCATTTTACCACATCCGCCGGTCGTTTACAAAATGTCCATTGCAAAAAAGGGGAAAATCTTTTATGATAAGGATAACCGCTGGCGACAAGGAGGCGAGCCGAAAATGACACGAAGAGATAAAATCAACTATTATTTGGATATCGCGGAGACGGTGCTGAGCCGGGGAACCTGTCTGCGCCGCCTGTATGGGGCGATTATCGTAAAAAACGACCAGATCATCTCCACCGGCTATGTGGGGGCGCCCCGCGGCCGGGCCAACTGCACCGATCTGGGATATTGCACGCGGGAGAAACTGCAGATTCCGCGGGGGCAGCGGTATGAATTGTGCCGTTCCGTTCATGCGGAAGCAAACGCGATCATCCACGCTTCCCGCGCAGACATGATCGGCGCCACCATGTATCTGGTCGGCCGGGAATGCGCTACCGGAGAATATGTTGCAAGCGCCAATTCCTGCGCCATGTGCAAGCGCATGATCATCAACGCCGGGATCGATACCGTGATTGTCCGGAATGACAAAGAACACTTCCGGGTGATTTCGGTCAAGGATGAATGGGTGGAAAAAGACGAGTCGTTGGAGGGGTCTTTGGGGTATTGACCTGTTGAGATTTCCCCCTTAACATGATATACTGATAAAATAGGCTGCGTTTTGTGGCTGATGAAACGATTTTTGATGAAGGATGATGCTTTTTGCCGAACTGGAACCTTTCAAATGAAGCCACGCTGGCGGTGGGGCTCACCGCAACGGCGCTGGTGCTTTTGCTGATTTTGTGGTTGATTCGCCGCAGCACCAACCCCAAGGTCTGCCGCCGGAAAGTAACCGCGCTGCTGAAGCGCTATGCCGGCATCCGGCAATTTAAGGTGTTGGCCGATTTGGATCTGGAATACGAGGGGAAAAAGGCCCATTTCGATCAGGTGCTGATTGGATTTTACGGCATTTCCTTTATTACCTGCCTGAGCGAATCCGTTGCCTATTACGGGCAGGAGCAGGATGAAAAATGGAGCCGGGTAGACGGCAGCAAAAAAGAATATTTCCCCAACCCCCTGATTGCGGGAGAAAAGGGGATCGATACGGTGCGTCAGATTTTTTCCAAAAACCAGGTTTACAACATTCAGATGGAACATCTGGTGGTTTTTGCGGGCGCCCGCAAAAAAACAGAGGTATATGTCAAAGCTTCGGCCCCGGTACTGAAGCGAAAGGAACTGCAGCAGCTGCTTGGCCGGGTTAAATATCAAAAAGACAACAGCGTCGACGTGGACCAGCTGGCCGCCCTTTTGGAAAAATACGCGAAAAAGGCTTGAGCCGCGTCTGTCTTAGCTTGACAAATTTTTTGTGTCCTTTTATAATGCAATGTGTAAAAGGGAGTAGCAAACAGCGGTTTCGCTGTAGTATTCTGCGTCAGTCCGAATCGAAATTCCGCAGATGCTCTAAGTTGCAAGACTTTTATTATGGTGTAAAAGCCATAATAAAAGTCTTTTTTTGTTGCCCCAAACACCTGTTTTTCATTCTGGCGTATCAGTTTTCCGTCCAAAAAGTTTCTATTGCCGTAACCGGCAGGAAAGGAGTTTTCACAAATGGCAGATCTGTTCAGCAATGTGACCCAGATCCAATGGCAAATGGTCGTGATGTGGGCTATCGGCGGTCTTTTGATCTGGCTGGCAATCAAGAAGGAAATGGAGCCGACGCTTCTTTTACCCATGGGCTTTGGTGCGATCCTGGTAAACCTGCCCTGGTCCGGCGCGGTGGACCAGGCCTATCCCACCGGCGTGGAGCATGGGCCGATTGACGTATTGTTTAGCGCGGGCATCGCCAACGAGCTGTTCCCGCTTTTGCTGTTCATCGGCATCGGCGCCATGATCGATTTTGGGCCTTTGCTGGCCAATCCCAAAATGATGCTCTTTGGCGCGGCGGCCCAATTCGGCATCTTTTTCACCCTGAGCCTGGCGCGCTTTTTGGGATTCTCCCTGGAAGATGCGGCTTCCATCGCCATTATCGGTGCGGCAGACGGCCCTACCTCCATCTTTGTTTCCCAATATTTCCACTCCAACTATATCGGCGCGATTATCGTTGCCGCTTATTCCTACATGGCGCTGGTTCCCATCGTGCAGCCGGCGGTCATCAAGCTGATCACCACCAAAAAAGAACGGCAGATCAAGATGGATTACGCGGCGTCAGCAGTATCCAAGCCGGTACGCATTCTGTTTCCCATCCTGATTACCGCGATCGCCGGTATCCTGGCGCCCCGCTCGGTTGCGCTGGTTGGCTTTTTGATGTTCGGCAACCTGATTCGGGAATGCGGCGTTCTGGACAGCCTGTCCCAATCCGCCCAGAAAGAACTGGCTAATTTGATCACTCTGCTGTTGGGACTCACGGTCTCCACCAAAATGCAATGGCAGGCTTTTTTGAATCCCCAGACGCTTATGATCATGGGGCTTGGCCTGGTCGCCTTTATTTTTGACACAGCGGGCGGTGTGCTGTTCGCGAAATTCCTCAATCTGTTCTCCAAAAAGAAGATCAACCCCATGATCGGCGCGGCAGGCATTTCCGCGTTTCCCATGTCCTCCCGGGTCGTTCACAAAATGGGATTGGCGGAAGATCCCAGCAATTTTTTGCTGATGCATGCGGCGGCAGCCAATGTTTCCGGTCAAATCGCCTCGGTCATCGCCGGGGGACTCATCATCACCCTTGTTTCCAACGCGCTGTAAAAGGAGGATTTTACTATGTTTAACCTACAGGCCCTGCTGGAAAGCTTACCCATGATGGGGTATGGCATGCTGGGGATTTTTATCGCTGTCGCGGTTATTATTCTGGCAGTTATTATTCTGGGAAAAATCTTTCCCGCGAAAAAATAACGGCAAACCCACAGCAAAAAGCCGTTGGCCTGATAGCCAACGGCTTTTTTATTTTGCTTTGTCCCTACCGATTTTCCAGTTTGCGGCGGACAAAAACACGTTTAAAATCCCGGGCGTTAAACGGGATGAGCGGATACAGGTAGCTTTTGCCCGACAGCGTTCGGGTACTGCACAGAATGATGAGGAATAAGACGGTTCCTCCCAAAAAGCCCCACAAGCCAAAACAGCCGGTCAGAATCAATAGCCCCAACCTGGCAAATTTAAAGGCGAACCCCAGTTCCAGACTTGGCTGGGCATAATTGGCGATGGCGGTAAAGGCGGCATACAAAATCGTTTCCGGCACAAACCACCCGGACTGAACCGCAAAATCCCCCAGCAGCAAAGCCCCGATGATACTCAAAGAGTTGCTCATAATGCTCGGCGTATTGGTCGAAGCCATTCGAAGGCCGTCCACCGCGAATTCCAGCACCAAAAGCTGCGCTAAAATCGGCACACCGTTGGGCTCTGACACGCCGATAAACGCCAGCCAAGGCGGTATCCATTGGGGATGTTCTACCAACAAAAACCACAGCGGTGTTAAAAATAAGGTTAGCAGAAAGATAACGATGCGGGTGATCCGCAGATAGGTGCCGGTAATCGGCGGAAAATAATAATCATCCGCCTCCCGAAAAAAATCAAAGATGCCCGACGGTAAAATCATGGCGGAAGGGGAGTTGTCCACCAGGACGACAATACGTCCCTCCAACAGAGCGGCAGAGGCAGTGTCCGGCCTCTCCGTATAGCGTGTCTTTGGGAAAGGATTATGCCATTTGGTGGAAATCAGCGCTTCGGCCAGGCTTTCCTGGCTCATCGTCAGCCCCTGTACCTGAATGTGGCTGATCCGCTCTTTTATCCGCCCAACCAGCTCCAAATCCGCCCGGTCCTCCATATAGCAGACCACGATATCCGTGTGGGAGCTTTCCCCCGCGGACTGGATAGACATGACAAGCTTAGGGTCCCGGATCCGGCGGCGAATCAGTGCGGTGTTAAAAACCACCGTCTCTACGAATCCGTCCCGGCTGCCCCGCAGCACTTTATCTTTTTCCGGCTCCTCCACGCCGCGGACCGGATAGGTCCGGACGTCAACAAGCGCGCAAGCGGAAAACCCCTCGATAAACAGACCCAGGTTTCCCGACAGGATGGCGGTGCAGGCCGCTTCCAGCCTGTCCTCATCCGCAACTTCAACATAAGGGATGATTCTGCGGGCAAAGCTTTGCATATCCGGTACATCCTCCCAAACGGAAGGGGCCAGTTTGAGAAAATACTCCAGCATTTTCTCCATCACCTCGTCTTTGATCATCCCGTCCACAAACAGGAGGGCGCAGCGGCGCCCCGCGATTTCTGTGTTCCGGTAAACAAGATCAAAGGATTTTTCCGGCTGAAGAATCCCCAAAATTTTTCCCAGCACCCCAAAGCCCCCTTTCGGCGATTTTATTGTTCGCCAACTGGGTTCTTTTTATGCAAGTCTCTTCAATACCGCCGGACAAGTCTGTCCTCAACGGCACGTTTATCAAAAAAAGAGCCCCTTCTGATGATCAGAGGCTCTTTTCCTGCCGCATCTACCAGCCGCCTTTTGATTCCAAATCCAGAAGATATCGGATTACGCCGTCTTCCGTATTGGCCGGAATCACTTGATCAGCGCAGTTGAGCACATCGGCCGTGGCATTTGCCACCGCGCAGAACACATCCGCTTCGCCGGCCATCGCCAGATCATTGTGGTTGTCTCCGAAAGCGACCACCCGGTCTGCGCCTGCCATCTGGCGCAGGACCCGGATGGACAGCCGCTTGTCCACCCCGCCTGCCTGGATTTCCAAATACCACAGAGGTTCATAAGTATCCAAATAGTATGAAAGCGTAAGGTTTGGGATTTTGGCCATTTCTTCATAAATCCGGTCCATCTTTTCCTTTGTCCCCGGCATGGAGAAAAAAACGACCCTCTCTTCCCGCGCTGTTTCGGACAAAGACCGCACCTGCCGCCACTTTTTTTGCGGGAACTTTGACCGCTCGGCTGCAAACTGCCTTTCCCGCTCGGTCTTTAAGCTGGTGTAACAGGCAAACAGCTGCTGATCCCGATAGGTATACATGGTATTGTTCAGCCCGTATTTTTCCATTATGCAGGCTGCCTGCGCCGCCGCTTCCGGGTCAATATCCATCACCCGAACAAATTTGGCCGCATTATAATCATAATAAATGACCCCATTGAACAGGGCGATCGGTACATTCAGCCTCAGGCCCTCCAGAATTCCGATCACCGTTCCGGTGCTGCGGGCGCTGGAGATGGAAAAGCACAGCCCTTTTTCGATCATGCGGTTCAGCTCACGCACCGCGTAGGGTGATAACGTTGCATCGTTTTGCAGCAAAGTCCCATCCAAATCGGAAAGATACAGGGTTTTGGAACGCATACAAACCTCCATCGCAAAAAACAGCCGGTTCCAGCACAGCGCCGAAACCGGGCCGCTATCTTATTTGGAAATTTCGTTTAACGTTAATTTCAAAGCCAATTCTTCCGCGGTGGTATTCCAATCGCAGAAATCTTCGCCCACCAGCCGCCGGAGCAGCTCCTTTAAGATCACAGGATTCTTGACCAACAGCGGTCCCAGCTGCCAGGTCCCGAAAAAGTTCCGGTATAGGTTCCCCTCATGGGTCTCGCCCTCTGTCTCGCCGTCCCCGGCGCCTTTGGCTACCGTGAACAGCGGGTCGCGGTCATTCCCATGGATATGGGCAGTGCGGTTGATAAAACCGTAGGACATGGTTTCCGGCGCAAACACCGGACTAGCCAGCACGTCGGAAATAAACACATTGCCGGTTTCCTCGCCGGTATAATCAAACAAGCCGATACCGGGAATCGTTTCGCCCGATGGGCCGGTAAAGCTTTTTCCGAACAGCAGCCGGCTGTTCCCCGTCACCAGAAAAACAGTGTCCCGCTCCACCGCAGCCAGGATTTCCTCTTTGCGCCCGATAAAATCTTTCGCCGCTTCTTCCAGGTTCCGCGCTTTGCCGGGCCCTATATAAACCATTTGATACTCGGAAAGGTCCGCCGGATCTCCAAGACTTTTGTGGTCGATCTCCCACGCAGCTCCCATGGCGTCCAATCCCTTGGTCAACGCCAGCAGATTGGCCCAGTCGCCATACAGATCCAGCAGATCGTCATACAGCCAGAGAATACGCACCTTGCTCATTTGCTGATCACCTCCAGGATGGACTTGGCATCATACAGTTCCGTGAGGATGCAGATATCCCCGCGGGTTTTGTCTATTACCGGTTTCAACTGGGACAGATCCCTCTCAATGCGGACTTTTTCCGACGGAAATCCCGCCAGTTTCAGCCGAACCGCCAAGTCATAGGCCCGCGGGCCGGTGCCCACAATCGCGTCAACCTTTCCCAGCAGCCGCTCAAATCCGATGTCATACAGCCAGGTGGTGTCTTTATGACCGGTGTGGTTGATATTGTTGATAAATACCACCACGGTTTTTTCTCCTTCCCGCTCCAGCACATGGGTGATGGACTGGTCAAAGGAAACGGGGTTCTGGTTTTTGGAGAGGATCATCACCGCTTTGCGGTCGCCGACCCGGAATTCATCATATCGCTGCTTGAGCGCCACAAAAGTGGAGATCGCCTCGCAGCAGGCTTCCAGCGGCAGGCCCAACTCGGTGCAGGCCGCGACAGCCGCGGTGGTATTGAGAATATTGAACAGATCTTTGTAATCCGTGTGTACCCGGCAGCCGTTGATGGTAAAATCCCCTGTGGCGAAATCGACCTGGTCGGCGGTATACGCCCATTCCGGGTTGGTGTATCCGCATTTGGCGCACGCATATCCGCCGATGTGGTTGTAGTGGTAATAGGTATAGTTCATCCGCCCAAAGCAGCGGGGGCAAACTTTGGCATCGTGGGTAATATTACGGCATTTTTCCGACGATTGGGCCGTTTTGCCAAGCCCGTAATAAACCCGCTTATTGCCGGGCGCCAGATCGCCGCTGATTGGATCGTTTCCGTTTAAAATCAGCTTGACCGAGGGTTTGATCGCCTCGTGCAGCTTTTCGATAATCACGTCCACATTGCCGTTGCGGGTCAGCTGATCACGGAACAGGTTGGTGCACAAGAGGTAGTCCGGCGAGAAATCACGGAAAATCAAGCGGGAAAAGCGCTCGTCCACTTCGAGCACCACAAAATCCTGCTTCACGCGCCCGCCCATGGTCGAGGCCACCAACAAGGTAGTGGCAACGCCGCCGGTCAGGTTGGACCCTTTGGCATTATGGGCTACCGCATGCCCCTGCTTTTTCAGGATGTGCGCAACCATGTTGGCGGTGGACGTCTTCCCGTTGGAACCGGTAACCGCCAGGACCTTTCCGTCGAACCGGAAACGGCCCATCATATCCGGGCAAATTTTCAATGCCAGTTCGCCGGGCAGGTTGGTGGACTTGCCAAACGGCTTGCCCAGCAGATACAAAATCTTGCCCAGCAAAAGGGCCAGTTTCATTTTCATAAAAGCCACCTCGATCGCGATAAAGTCCGCCCGCAGGCGGCACAAAACCAGAATGCATACAAATTTATTTTATCACAAATACCACATAAAAAAAAGAGGGAAAAGCGCATCTGTTTTTCTCTTTCGCTTTTCGTGATTATCGCTAAAAACGTCCTGATTTTTTCAGCATGGAAAAAATCACGGTTTGCTTGAACATTCCATTTTTTTCCGATATAATGCTACTAAGATGTTATATCCTGTCCTATCAATAAGAGAGTGGGTGAATGATATGGCAAACGCTCTTTCCCGGCTGCTGCGAAAAAATTCTCTGATCAATCAGCTGATGCAGCTGGAGGGAAACGCCAAATGGTGCGTACTGTGTGAGCCGTTCTGGGCAATCACCAATGCGCTGTATGTCGCTTACGCAGTAGAATACCGAAAGGCAATCATCGGGCTGGATAATGCCAATTTGGGGACCCTTCTGGGCACGTTGGTCACCATCCAGCTGTCATCGCAGTTTATCAGTTCTTTTTTGGGAGGCGTCATTACAGACAAACTGGGCCGCAGAAAAACCTGTTACTATTTTGACCTTTTATCCGGCGCACTGTCTGTTCTGCTTTTGGCCTGCGCGCGGAATTTTTGGTGGTTTGCGGTTTCCATGGCTTTTTCCGGCTGCTGGCAAATCAATACCAACGCCTGGAATGGTCTTTTGACCGAAGACTGCCCACCCAAAAAAATCCCTTACGCCTTTTCCGGCATTACAATGGTGCAATTGGCCGCTACTTTTCTCACCCCCATTTCCATCATTTTGGTACGGACATTTGACATCATCCCCGCATTGCGCGGCGTCTATTGCTTCGCGTTCTTATCCCAAGCGTTCAAATGCACGCTTTTGTTTTTAAAATCCAAGGAGACCCAGCAGGGGAAAAAGCGTATAGAAGAAACAAAGAATGTTCCGCTTTCCCGCATGTTATCCGGCTATGGACGGGTTTTCAAGCTGATTTTTACTACACCGGCGACCCGCCTTTTGCTGATACTGGTCATTACCATCGGCATCAACAATATCATCATCAATACCTTTTTCTACGACTTTGCCACCGAGCGGCTGGGGCTCTCTACCTCCTCGCTGGGGTACATCCCCATGATCCGGGCAGCCGTCTGCCTGCTGTTCATGTTCACCGCTCAAAGCAAAATCAACGAGAAAAGCCATCGGGCCGTTCTGTCCATCGGGCTCGTTTTATACGCGGTCGCTTTTGCCTGCCCGTTGCTTTTCCAGGGGGCTTCCTGGCTTGGGGCGGTGCTTTACATTTTCTTCGAGGCCATCGCCAACGCCTTTGTCATCCCGCGGAAAGAATCCCTGCTATTCCTTTATGTGGATAAGCAGGAACGGTCCCGGGTGTATGCCATGCTGCATGTGATCGCCTTGGCCATCACCTCGCCCTTTGGAACGGTAATGGGCGCTATGAGCGATATCAGCCGGCTCTACCCGTTTTTGTTTGCCATCCTCGTCTCCTTAGGCTGCGGCGCTTTGATGTTTTTCTCCCGTACCGAATCCGAAAACGGGAAAGCCACATCGGTCAAATAAAAATCGTATCTTTCTTTTTCTTGCCAGCGCGGAGCATTTGTGATAAAATGCAGGATAGAACTGATAAAATTGCAAACCGCTTGGAGGATGAGGGGAATGTCTTTACAAAAACTGATTTTACCGGACCATTATACATCGAAGCTGGATATCCTCAACACGGAAATCGCCATCAAGTTGGCGAAAGACACTTTCGAAAAGGAGCTGGCCGACGCCCTGCGGCTGGTGCGCGTTTCCGCGCCGCTGTTTGTCCGGCCGGAATCGGGGTTGAACGATGACCTCAACGGCGTTGAGCGTCCGGTCCAGTTCGATGTGCTGGAAATGCACAGCGACGTACAGGTGGTACACAGTCTTGCCAAATGGAAACGTCTGGCACTGAAACGATATGGATTTGGGCCTGGCAGCGGCATTTATACCGATATGAACGCCATCCGCCGGGACGAGGATCTGGATAACCTTCATTCTGTTTATGTGGATCAGTGGGACTGGGAGAAAGTCATTACCCCCCAGCTGCGGAATGTATCCTATCTGAAAGATACGGTAAAAGCAATTGTCAGCGCCTTGCTGCGCACGCAGGACCAGGTCTGCCGGCAGTTTCCCATTTTAAGCCGCGTCATTCCAGAAAAGATCACTTTCCTCACCACCCAGGAACTGGAAGACCGGTATCCGGATCTGACCCCCAAGCAAAGGGAAGACGCGGCCTGCAAGGAATATGGGCTGGTCTTTTTAATGCAGATTGGAGACAAGCTGCGCTCCGGCAAGCCCCACGACGGCCGCGCGCCCGACTATGACGACTGGGCCCTCAACGGCGATATCCTGGTATGGTACCCGCTTTTGAACCGGGCGGTGGAAATTTCCTCCATGGGAATCCGGGTAGACGAAAAATCGCTAAAAGAGCAGCTGTCCAAAGCGAACTGTGAATCCCGCGCCCAGCTGCCGTTTCATAAGATGCTCCTGGAAGGGCAGCTTCCCCTGACGATGGGCGGCGGTATCGGGCAATCCCGCATCTGCATGCTGATGCTCAATAAAGTACACATCGGTGAAGTGCAGGCGGCAGTTTGGTCCAATGAGATGATCGATGCCTGCGAAGCCAGAGGCGTCCATCTGCTGTAAAAAGGCCGGGAGAGATATGGCTTTTCACAGAAAACGCCCTCGCAAAACGACCGGCTCATCTGTAAAAATATGTCCCTAACCCTTGGTTTTCAAAAGCGGCGCGACTTTGGTCGCGCCGCTTTTGACTTGTGCATCCACTTCTTTTGCGATTTTCTGAACCTGATACATTTCCTTGTTGCTGCAAGCACACATGACAATCTGCTTTTGCGTTCCCTGATATCCGCCCGCACCCCTATTATCGTAGTTCCGCGCTGACAAACGGCATCGATTTTCCGGCAGATTTGTTCTGCGCAATTCGTGACGATCAGCGCCATTTTCCCTGCATTTACGCCGTACATTACCTTATCGACCACAATTGCAAAAATGTAATTCACAATCATCCCGTAGATAATGCCGTCTATATCCCGAAAAAGAATGCCTCCTGCCAAAATGATTCCTACATCGGACAAAAATGCGATATTTCCCAAAGACAAATGGGGGTTAACCGCCTTGATCGCCATTATGATAAAATCGGACCCTCCGGTGGATGAATTTCGAATATAAATGACGGCATATCCTAGTCCGCCAAAAATACCGGTACAAAGCGCTGCCAGAAGGCGGCTTCCCCCGTAAACAGGGAACAAAGGGGCCACATAGTCAATGATTAATGAAGAAATAATCATGCAGCGAAGCGAGCTCACAAAAAATTTTCTTCCGAGGAGGCGATAGCAAAGGATCGCGACCGGAATATTGAGCAGGATGGTTGAAAGCCCAATGGGAATATTCAAAAGGCGGTACAAAATAATGGAAATCCCCGAAAAACCCGTCATGGGGAATTCCGCTTGAACCGCAAAATTATAAATCCCAACGGCGATCAGTATGCTCCCCATACATTCCCACAATATCTGTTTTGTCGTCTGCAATACCCGTAAATAAAAGAACGATGCTTTTTGGGCCATAAAAAGACCTCCTGTCGTTTGTTTTATCTTTTTGCAGATAAAAAAGAGCGACAGCGTATCATAAAAATATGATACGCTGTCGCTCTTTTTCTTCTGTAATTATATCTTTATCTTTTTATTATTGTCAAGCGCGGCAGCTTCCGGCGTTTTTATTGTCATTGGCTTGCTTTCCCGCCGGTAATCACTCCCGTATGCATCCTCCGGCTATACGCAGGCAGAATGTTTTTCCCGAATTATGTTTGGTTACGGCAAAAGGGTGTCGGTAGCGGTGGGCAGCTGGTCGTTGATTTTCCCAAAGAAATACTCGTCAAAAATCGCCTTTGCCACCGCCGCGCCCCAATAGCCATGGTAACCGTTTTCAATAACCACCGCAACCGCGATTTCCGGGTCGTCGGCCGGTGCATAGCAGATATAGGTGCCGTTCGGATAACCAGTGGTTTCCGGCGTGCCGGTTTTAGACGCTACCGAAATCGGGTAACGGCCAAAATACGCACCGGAAGTTCCGCTGTATCCATTTTGGCCGGACGCACGGATCATGCCGTCCCGGATGGCGCTGACCGCCGTTTCCGACAATCCCATATCGACCACTACTTCCGGTTCAATCTCTTCCACCGTTTCATCCAGGCTATAGCTTTTGATGCTCTTGACCAGATGGGATTTCATCCGCACGCCTCCGTTTGCCAGCGTTGCGGTATAGGTAGCCAGCTGCAGCGGCGTAAACAGGCTTTTGCCCTGGCCGATAGAGGTCTGCAGTACATCGCCGGGGTTCCAGATTTCCCCCAACGACTCACTGTACGCCGGGCTGGACATATGGCCGGTCGCCTCCGGCAATTCGACCCCGGTTGATTCTCCCAGTCCGAATTGTCTGGCGTAATCCACCAGAGTATCAATTCCCAAACGACGTCCCAAATCATAAAAGAAGATGTTGCAGGAAACCCGCAGCGCATCCATGACCGTAAAATTGGGGTGCCATCCCAGACATTTGGGCTGATAGTCCTCATAGTACGTATAAACATGATTGCAGGTGTAGGTAAAAGAAGGGGTGATCAGCCCTTCCTGCAGGCCGGCGGTCCCCACCAGAGGCTTGAAAATCGAGCCAGGCGCATAGGTCCCCTGCAAGGCCCGGTTGAAAAGCGGATTGTCCGGATTGGCCAAAAGGTCGTTGTAATCCTGATTATAGGTGGCCAGATTGTAGGTCGGATAGCTGGCCATCGCCAGGATCTCGCCGGTTTTGCAGTCAATGGCCACCACTGAGCCCGCAGTGGCTTCCTTTCCTTCGCCTTCTTCTCCGTTGGCCTGCAGCCAGAGGATCTCTTGTTCCAGCGAATCCTGCGCCACCCGCTGCAGATCGATGTCAATGGTGAGCATAATCGAATGGCCGGGAACCGGTGGTTCGGTCACCGAGGCATCGATCACCTCGCCGTTGGAATTGAGCGTGATGGTCCGCTTGCCGTTCTGGCCCCTCAGCTGGGATTCAAACGCCTCCTCAATACCGCTTTTTCCGATGATATCGTTCATCGCATAGCCTTTGTTTTTCAGTTCGGCATATTCTTCCGCGTAAATCGGGCCGATCTGTCCCACCAGGTGCGGCGCGATATCTCCCGCCACATATTCCCGGATGGTGCTTTCCACCACCATAACGCCGGAAAGCTCATAGGAGCGCTCCTTGATTTGGATGACGGTGGAAACCGCCACATCCGCCGCCAGCGTATAAGGCGTTGTAATGGAAAAACCCTGCCGCTCCATCTCGTAGCGGATACCGGCCAGCTGCCTTTGCTGCAAAGGAGTATATTCCTCCAGATGATACCGCTCCACCAGCCAGCTCATCACATCATCCACGCCAGTGTAAGACCCGACGTTCAAAAAATCCTTCAGCTTGGCAACCTGTGATTCCTGCCCTTCCCGGAACGCAAACGGCTCCGTATCGGTAATCGGCAGCTTGTCAATCCACGGATCGCCCGCAGCAGTCAGCAGTTCCAGCAGCCGGAGGATGATTTCATTTTCTTCCCCTTTGGCCAGATAGGCCCTGTCCAACGTGATATTATAGCCTACTTTATTCTGGACCAGCGGTCGCCCATACCGGTCGGTGATTTCCCCGCGGACAGCCTGGATGATTTGTGATCGGGTGGCACCTTTTGTGGCCAGCTCAGAGTAAGACTGGCCGTGTACAATTTGGATTTCAATCAGTACCAGACCGAAAATCAGACAGATCGCCAGCACAATACCGAATAATATCCAAATGCGCTTGGAATTTATCTTTCTTTCCATATTCTTTCCCCGACCGGATAGTCTGTTCGTCTACCCGGTAATTTCGCACCGGCAAAAAGACCATCCTTTCATTCTTTCCACCGGCTATCGCATTTCTCTTTGATTTTTTGGACCAACAGCAAAAACAATGGCATCAATAAAATGGTATAAACAAGCATCGGCAATACAGATTGGATAAAAATCAGCTGGATGTTTTCATATCCCCAGATGAAATAAAAGAAGAAAAACTCCAGCAACGCGCGGACCGACGCCAACGCACCGCCAAAAAGGAAAGCGCTCTTCCAATTGACTTTAATCAGAAAAAAGCTTAATAAACTGATGGCTACACAGCCGCAAAGCAGCAGCAAGCCATTAAAGCCAAATAGCGACCGGCTTCCCAAGTCGCAGAGCAACCCGCTGAGCAAACCGAAAATAGCGGCGGAAACGACATCTTCACACATGGAAACCGCTACCGCAAACGGAATCACCCAAATGGGCCGGATCCCGAACAAAGAAAAAAAGCCGGCGGTCGTTTGCATTGCATAAAGGATAAATAATATCAAGATATACAAAAAGTATTTTATTGTAGTCCAAATCTGCTTTTTTCGAATCATTGGCCAGCCTCCACCGAAGAGGAATCTTCCTCAGCAGCATTGCTGTCTGCACTGGATTCCGATTGCTTTTCTCCCGTTTGGCCCAAATCTTCTCCGATCAGAATGCCCTGCCCTTCAAAAGATGTGATTACGAAAACATCCTTTGCATCGTTCACAGAAGCAAACGGTTCCACCACTGCATAAAGGGAAACCCCGTGGTCCTCTTGCCGGATCTCTTTTATTGTACCGATTTTCAATCCTTTGGGAAAAATATTTCCGCCGGAAGTAAGAATCATATCACCAATGGCCGCGCCACTGTCTCTGGGCAGATAGGTCATTTTGCATTGCCCTTCCTGTGCCAGATCCACTGCGCCGACCACAATGCCGGTATCCCGCGTACGGGATATATAGGCGCCTATATTCAGGCTCGGGTCGTAAATGGTAATGACCCTGGAGTAGGTCAATCCCACCTCTTCGATTACACCGATCAGGCCGTCTGAGGTAATGACCGGATCCCGCTTGTCAACGCCTTGAAGGGATCCCTTATCGATGATAAAACTTCCAAACTGGCTGTTGGCATCGCGGCCAATCACCATAGCCGGGCAAAATTCGAAATCGGAATTTTGCTCTTTGATATCCAAAAATTTCTGGTACAACTGGTTTTCGTTTTTGATTGACTCATAATCGACCATTTGATCCCGCAGCTGCCGGACCTCTTCTTTCAGCTGTTCGTTTTCCTCCCGCAGCTGCTCGGTGCGCAAATGGCCCTGAAGCATATTGTTCACACCGGAGGAGATTTCCGCTGCGACCTTTTGGAATGGGTACGCGATCGCCCCAATCGCCCTCTGCGTGAAAATGGCAATGCCTTCTGTATAGGCCGCCCGCAGCATAAAAGCGCACATCAGCACGGCAAGCCCTAAAATGACCTTGAATGTCTTTGTTTTAAAAAAATCTTTTATGACCCATCCCTCCTTTGCTGTCTTTTTCCATTCCGCTGCAAATCAAAGAAAAAGCGGCCATGGGCCGCTTTTTCCCCTGCCCCGCCCAACGGGAAAAATTCCATGCCAAGCCGGCATAAAATAGGAGAAACACGGCTGCCACCGCCGCAAAATACACCATCCAAACAAAAAGATTAACCGCGCCGGTCGTCCTCCGCCAAGACATCGCGCAGCTTTTCCAGATTCTCCAGCACCGTGCCGGCGCCATCCGCAACACAGTCCAGCGGACGCTCCGCAACATATACCGGCATGCCGGTCTCTTTGGTGATCAGCTGGTCCAAGCCTTTGAGTAGCGCGCCGCCGCCGGTCAGCGTAATGCCGTGATCGATGATATCCGCCGACAGCTCCGGAGGGGTCCGCTCCAATGTGGTCTTAATCGCATCCATGACCAGCTCCAGCGGGTCAGCCAGCGCTTCCCGGATCTCATGCGGCTCGACCATAATATTTTTCGGAAGGCCGTCCACCAGGTTGCGGCCTTTGATCTCCATCGGCGCCTCGCCCTCATAGGGAAAAGCCGATCCGATCTGAATTTTTACATCCTCTGCGGTGCGCTCGCCGATCAGCAGATTGTATTTCTTTTTGATGTATTGAATAATGGAAGAATCGAACTCGTCGCCGCCGACGCGCACCGAACGGGCCGCTACGATGCCGCCCAGAGAAATGACCGCCACTTCGCTGGTGCCGCCGCCGATGTCCACGACCATGCTGCCGGTTGCTTCCGCCACAGGCAGGCCTGCACCGATGGCCGCCGCCATTGGCTCTTCAATAATGGAAACATATTTCGCGCCCGCTTTCTGGGTTGCCTCTTTTACCGCACGGCGCTCCACCTCGGTAACGCCGGACGGGATGCAGATGACCACCCGGGGACGTACAAAAATCGAACTGCCCAACGCTTTTTTGATAAAAAGCTGCAGCATGCTGGTCGTGATGTCAAAGTCAGCGATCACGCCGTCTTTCAGCGGACGAACCGCAACGATGGAACCAGGCGTTCTGCCGATGACGTCTTTGGCTTCCTGCCCGACAAATTTAACCGAGTCGCTGCGCACATCCACCGCCACGACTGACGGCTCCCGCATGATGATGCCTTTCCCTTTCATAAAAATCAAGGTGTTTGCCGTGCCCAGGTCAATGCCGATGTCTTTTGTAAAAAACACGATTGCGTCCCCCTTTGATATTCCTCGTTTATTCTAAATCCGCGCATACACATGGATAAAAATCCTGTTCTGCCCGTATCCTCTTATCTGAAACCACGGCAATACCGCTTTGCGCGATGAAACGCCGCATATCAAAAATATTATACCCGCTCGCATTCGATTTCTCAACCTGTCGCGCGGAAATTTTTTCTGAATTTTCGGGATTTTTCTGTAAGGTGCTGACTGTAGAAAAATGGTCCCTTTCCAAGAGAACATCCTGCTGTAAAACCGATGTTTGAATGAATGATTGTTTTATGCTTTGCAAGATTGCAAAAATCTTATAAAAAGAACCGGCGTACCGCTTCAAACGTTACAGAGAATCGGTGTGCCGGGTCAAATTTTTTTAGAAAAAAGGATCCGAAAAGGAATGCGGCCAAAAGAATTTTTAATAAAGGGATTCCTTGCTTACCATTTCTCCAAGTGGATTTTTTTCAACGGATCAATCGGCTCCTGCTTTGGCAAGGCAGCGTCATCAGCAGGATAACCCAACGCAAGATAACATGGCATAATGTAGCCTTCCGGCGCACCGATCTGGCTGGCTGCAAACTTCTATTCTTCTCCCGTGGGAATCCGGATTGCACATCCAAGCCCTTCTGCCGCTGCAGCCAGCAGAATGTTTTCAATACAGCACCACACAGCGGCAAACCCATTCAGCGACTGAAGAGCGCTTGGCCGCAGCAGATCGCCATTTTGTTTATAAAACGGCAAAATGAGGCAGCCGCTTTGAGATAGCATATGATATTGCTTTGGAACGGCGTCCAGATACATGCTGCGCTGGCAGTCATCCAGCCGGCGAGAGGCCAGAGCCTGCATTTGCTGCTGTGCTTTTTCCCGAACCTGCCCCAGTGCAGCTTCGATTGACTGCCTGTTGCGGAGCACTACAAACTCCCATTCGCGAAGATGATTGTTGGTAGGGGCTTTAAGGCCTGCTTGTAAAATCCGATTTACCGTTTCAGCCGGTACGTCTTTTTCAGCAAAATCCCGGATGGTCCGCCGCCGGTAGACCGCTTCGTAAAAATCCATGACATATGCCTCCTTTGGCAAGCTCAAAAGTTCTACCGATTATTTTTCTGGCTCTATAGATTTAATCAATCCGGAAAATTTTGCTGAGTATTGGTTTTCAATCCGCGCCAAGAGGTCATTTTTACCCGATCTGAATACAGTAATTTTCCTGGAATATCTGTCCGGGAGATATGCAGTTGCCGTATTCCCGCTGGGTCAGATCGCCGGAAAAATCTTCTGCATCGCAGCGGCCATACCAGGGCTCGATGCAGACAAAAGGTGCATTTTTGCCTGCCGGTGACCAGATGCCGAACAGCGGAGCGTTGAATTCTACCGTCACGAATGGTTTTTTCTCGCCATCGGCCAGCCAGACCCGACCAGTCTGCTTGCCTTCGACGATGAGCGCGTCCCGGTCAAACAGACCGGGATACAGGCGGAAAAGGCCGTTTTGCAGCGGGAGGGTATGGGTCTGCGGCGTTACCAGCCCCTGACTGTTCAGCAAACGGTAAGAAAGATCTCCGGGCAAATCAAAGCCCAGATAGCATCCGTCCATCCCGCCGCCGCAAGGCGGACAAAGGAATGCCGGATGCGCACCGATGGAAAAGTACAGATCCTTTTCTTCCGACGGGTTACGCACCTCCCACAGCACACGGACCGTGTTCTTCTCCAGCCGGTAACCGATGTCCAGTACGAAGGCGAACGGGTATTTGGCAAGGGTCTCTGCGTCCGACTCCAGCCGGAACCAGATTTCATCCTCTTTCTGTTTCAGCAGGCAAAACGTCATATCCCGGGCAAAGCCATGCTGCCCCATCGGATAGGTTTTTCCTTCATAAACAAAAGCTTTCTCTTTTAAACTTCCCACAAAAGGGAACAGAACCGGTGCGCTGCGCCCCCAGTAAGCGGGATTCGCGTCGAACAGGTATTCAGTCCCCGCCGCGTCCTTGATTGAGCAAAGCTCTGCGCCGGCATCTTTCACCCCTACCGTCAGACAACTATTTTGTATGGTGTAAATCATCGGATCAGTCCTTTCTCTCTTCGGGCATAACCGGGCCGTGCCGCAGCGGCAGCCATCCACTGATGGCCTTGCGCAGGCTCAGATCCCAAAAGTCCCATTCATGCCGGTAGCCCGGCACCTCTTCATAAAAAACATCACAGCCCAAATCGGTCAAAAAATCGACCGCTTTTCGCGTACGTTCCAGCGCCAAAGCATCCTCGCCGCCGCAGGTGAAAAACATTCGGGGCAGGGCGATCCCGTTTTCCGTGTGACGTTTGGCCTGGGCATACGCGTCGAACCGGGAACCGGAAAAAGCGCGCAGATCGCCGTAAAAATCAGAAATATCCGGGAGCGCCGGACTTGTCTTTATCCTCCGGCGGGCAAATTCCTCCAGATTTTCTCCGCTTCGCGCGGCGCCGGACATCATCAGCGCAGCTGCAAACCGCTGCGGATAGGTCAGGGCAATTTTCATCGCGCCGTTGGCCCCCATGGACAGCCCCGCCACAAAAGTATCTTCCCGCCGGTCGGAAATAGGGAACAGGGTCTTCAGTACCAGCGGCAGCTCCTCTGTGATCCAGGTAAAATATTTGGGCCCCTGCCGGTAGTCCGCATAGTCCGAGTTGGCCGCGGCGGGCATGACCACCGCCAGCTTGTGCTCATCCGCGTACCGGACAATATTGGTAAAGTGCAGATAGTCCGTTTCATCTCCGTAGGTACCGTGCAGCAGATACATCAGCTGATAGGTCATCCCAGGCCGATAGACTTCTTGGCCCGATACCATTTCGTCATAGGTCATGGTAGGCAGGATCACCGTAATATTGGTCTGCCGCCCCAGGCTTTTGGAAAGCAGGTTCATCCGAATAACCGCCATAAAATCCCTCCCGTCGTTTTTTCCATTGTACCATATTTATCGCCCCGTGTAAGCAAAAAACGGGGACAAAGCCCCGTTTTTTCGCTATACCACCTGGAACAGGTAAAATTTCAGATAATTGGTTTCCGGTACGTTCCACAAAATCGGATGGTCCGGGGCCTGCTGGCGCGCCTCGATCTGCCGCAGAGAAACTTTTGCGTCGAACGCCGCGGCCCTCAGCATCTTGCAGAAAAGTTCCTCGGTCATAAAGTGGGAGCAGGAACAGGTAGCCAGATACCCGCCGCGGGGCAAAAGCTTCATCGCCCGCAGATTGATCTCCTTATAGCCCCGCATCGCCGCGTCCACTGTCTGATGGGACTTGGTAAAAGCCGGCGGGTCCAGAATAATATAGTCGTAAGGATGCCCGGACAAAGAGGGAAGCAGGTCGAATACATTGGCCGTTTCAAAACTCATATTCGCCTCCAGCCCATTCATGCGGGCATTGTGCCGGGCCATTTCCACCGCCTCTTTGGAAATGTCCACCGCGTGTACATGCGCGGCCCCGGCCTTTGCCGCATTGAGCGCAAAAGAACCGGTGTGGGTAAAGCAATCCAGCACCCGCTTTCCCGGGGCCAGAGCGGCCGCCGCCCGGCGGTTGTATTTCTGATCCAGAAAGAACCCGGTTTTTTGGCCGTTTTCAAAGTCCACCGTATACCGGATCCCGTTTTCGGTGATTTGCGTTTCGGTGCTGTCCGGAACCGGGAGCCCTTCCAACGGGAAAAAGCCCTTGTTTTCCTCCATTCCCTCCAGTTTCCGGATGGCCACATCGTTTCGTTCGTAAATCCCCCGGATCGTCTGGCCGTCCTCTGTCAGCAGGCGGTAAAGCTCTTCAAACAGCACCGGCTTTTGCTTTTCCATCCCCAACGACAAGGTTTGCGTCACCAAAATGTCTCCAAACCGGTCCACGGTAAGGCCGGGGAACAGGTCCGCTTCGCCAAAAATCAGGCGGCAGCAGCCGATATCCTCACCCATGACTGTTTTGCGATACTCCCAGGCGTGCTGCAGCCGTCGACGGAAAAAGTCCCGGTCGAAGCGGTCGTTGGCATTGGTGGAGATCACGCGGATGCGGATTTTGGAGTGGCTGTTATAGAACCCCGCGCCAAGGTACCGTCCTTTTGGGCTGGTCACTTCCACCAGGCTGCCGTCCTCGCAGGGAGCATCCAGCGAAACGACCTCTGTATCGTACACCCAGGGGTGCCCTTCCCGCAGATGGGCCTCTCCTTTTTTGGTAATCTGCGCTTTTATGAGATTTCTGGCATCAGACACCATGGAACTCCTCCTTTTTTCTTTGTTTTCTCACGGCTTTTCCCGGTGCTGGTCCAGCCAAATTCTGCTGGCGCTGTCCGGCGGGATATGCTTTTTCAGATAATCGCAGGGGTATGATTCGCAGGCGCCGCAATGAGGCAGCCCCTTTTTTACGGCGCATGCCCGAATCACGCATCCCCGGCAGAATACTGCCAGACGATCCGGCTGCGCTTTGCACCCCTCACAGAAAATATCCTCAGCCGAAAGGGGCTGCGCAAAGGTGGTATAACGCCGGGCGAGCGCCTCTTTCGCAGCCTCGTCCGCATGGGTGCCTGCCTGATAGACCGGGCAGCCGTCACAGAAATATCCGCAGTACGCAGGGCTTTCCATTCAGACACCTCTTTCCCGGAAAAATTCTTCCGCGTTATCATAGCACATTTTGGAGGGAAAATGAAGCGGCAGTTGAGGAAAAAGAAGAAGCTCAAAACAATAAAAGAACAGAAACCTTTTTATCTTTGTGGTCATAAAACGGGGCCTTTTTTATCCGGAAATGAGCCTGGAAACAATATATACGGCCGGCGGCATCAGATAAATAACGGTAAAAACACCGACTGTCAGGCAGAAAAGCAGGACATGCGCCGGTTTTTCCAGCGGCCGGATCCACCGCCCTTTCCAGGAAAGGAACCATCCGGCGGCCAGCGTAAATACGATTCCCGCCGCGCCCATCGCCGCCCCGGCGGCAAAACCCTGCGGTCGGTAGCGAAGAGTGATAGCGTTTTCCCCCTCCGTCAGCGGGATCGCCATCCAGGCGTCAAACACGCGCTGGATGGGAACGGTTTGTCCGTTTACCGTTGCGGTGTAGCCTTTATCATAGGGCAGAGACAAAAACAGATATTCTCCATCCGCCTGTGCCGTAGCTGTCCCGGATACGGTATCCCGCCCGGTTTCCAGCTGGGCAGAGCGCATCGACGCGAGCGTTTGGGACAGCGATTCATGTGAAACGCTGAACACGCCCAGCGACCGGACTGACACGTCTTTGTGGACTGTTACCGTAATACGCACCGGCTGATTGGCGCACACGGCCAGCTCGAATATGCCGTTATTGCTTTGGGTCGGATATTCTTTGCAAACCAGTTCGCCGTCCACATAAATGGAAAAGGCTTTGTAATATGGCTCGTTGAGATTGTTTTGCAGCGAGTCAAAGCAGTCGAAATAATAGGTGCGGGTCTCATCCGCCGCAGGGATCTGATACTCTATCATGGAGTCGCCGCCGCCCTCCCGGGACAGGTTGTAATATGCGCCGTTCCTTGTCAAAGACAGATTATACAGATCGGTCGGCGCATGCTCCCTCACAATGGACTGTCCGCTTTGAGCCAGCGTGCGCAGCAGGTGCTCGCCGGCATACGGGCGGGCGGTCAGCTCCAATTCTTCCTCTTTCGCCAGATCCGCGCCGGTGACGACGCCCAGCCCAAGGACAAAATCATTTTGCCGGATCGAATATTCCCCATCCGAATAAACCGTATTTCCTTCCAGCGGGGCCTGCCGGTAAATGGTGTATTTATGGTTGAGCAGCGCGTCGCTCAGCAGCGTTCCGCCCACTGAGCTGACCTCCATCCAATAGGAAGAATAGCCCAGTTTCCGAATTCCGTGCATATAGTCTTCTCCGGTCAAAGAAGTATAATGGTTCAGGGTGTTGTATCCTATGGCTCCCGTCAGATTGACGTCGTAATTTTTTTCGTTGTTCTTGACCCGGTAAAAACTGTCGTCATCGATCCGGTCCTCCAGACGGATGACATTGACAAAATTCTGATCTGATTTGGCGGCGAAAAAGCAGGTCCCGTAAAAAAGGGATTCCGCCGCGGTCAGAACACACAGGCAAACCGCCAGCAAGCGCCGGCTGAGCAGGCGGTGCCGGTATAAAAACAGGCCCAACCCACAGCATCCTGCCGACAACAGGAAAAAAATCAAAAAGATGCGAAGGGACTGATCGTTCCCCCAAAGCGTTCGGGTGTATGTCGTGAGAGTTTTGGGGTAATGATTCCAGAGGAAAAACGCAGCGAAAATCACAGCGCCCAACAATAAGAACAACACGGATGCCCATAAAGCGGAAGACCGGCAGCACAGTGGCCGCCCCGGCCGCTGCAAAATCCAGGCCGCCAGGCAAAGCCCCAACAGGACCAGAATGTACCCATACCGGCCGGGGAAAGCCTGATAGCTTCCGGTGTGCCAAATTTTATTGATCGGCTCCACGATGACGGGAATGAGCATGAAAACAAAAAGGAGCAGCGTATAGGTTTCCCAGGGATCTGTCATTTCCCCGCGGGCGCAGCGCAGCGCCTGAAACAAAAACGAGGGGAGGATTACGGCGGTGCACAGCAGCAGCATCCCGATGGTGGATAACGGGGCGATAAAATTGCCGCTGCTAAGGCTTTGAAGCAGGCTGCCGCCCCGGGCGGAGTTCAGGTACTGTAAAAGGGACGGCAGCCAGGCCACCGCGGAAAGCAGAGCCGCTCCCAGGGTGCCGGCCGCCAGCTGGACGGTCCTCTGGCCCCGAATTTCCCGCGGGGAGAAAAATAAAATCCAGGTACCGGCCGCCAAAATCAGAAACAAAACCAGCATGTATCCTAAATAGAAATTGACAACGATCATCGCCGCGAGGCAAAATGCGTATGGTACGATAGAACCGGTCTGTGCCAGGCGCTGCAGGGTCAGTAAAAAAAGAGGGAACAGGTACATCATATCCAGCCAGACCATGTTTTGATAAAATAGCATGGTATACCCGCAAAGCCCATAGCTGACCGACAGCATAACGGCAAACACCGGCCGCAGTTTGGGAAAGGAACGGTCAAAAAACACCGACGCGCATCCAGCGCAGAGCATCACTTTTAAAAGCACCAGGAGATTGGCAAACCGCATCATCTGCCATTTTTCCACAAACGCAACCAGAAAAGTAAACGGACTGGAAAGGAAAAACAGGAAAACCCCCCAGAAATTCATGCCGCCCGCGTTTTGCAGATTGAGGAAAAGGCTTTCTTTTCCCTCCAGAATATCCTTAAACTCACACAAAAGCGGAACCACCTGCTGGTTCATATCGCACCAGGAAACGGTGAATTCGCCAAAAGGGAACAGCCCCTTCATCGCGTAAAGAATGAGCAGAAGCCCGCCGGCGGAAAACGCCGACGCCATATATTTCAAACCTTTTCTCATGAAAGCAATTCTCTCCTATCACCATATGCCCAATAGTGTAAGGGCTTTTCCCACGAAAAACAAGGCGGAAACCCTTAATTCGTCACAATTTTTCAGATCTTTGGCAACCTGTCAAAAATACCAGGAAATCATCGAAAAAAATGCATGATTTTTTTAAGAAAACAAGATCCGTGTGATATAAAAACTCCTTGACAAACAAAATTGTTTCCGATAATATAGTTTGTTGGATTTGCACGATATAAATTCATAATTGGATGAATGTTTCTACCAGCTACCGGAAATAGTTGACTATATGCGAATCCCTCAAAAAAGGGAGAGGTGCATGTTTTTTCCGCATGCTGGTTTTTTGCTGCGCAAAAATAAAAATCCATCCTGCCGCGCCCGCAAAAAACACCTGTTTTCCAAAAACGGAGGCGACGCCAAAATGAAATGTGATATCGTAATTATCGGAGCAGGTCCTGCCGGGATTTTTACCGCGCTGGAGCTGGTAAGAGGAAATAGCCGCAAAAAAATCGTGATGGTGGAAAAGGGAAACCCGATGCAAAAGCGCCGCTGTCCCAAAAATATAACCGGGCAGTGTGTAAACTGCAGGCCGTACTGCCATATCACCACCGGCTTCTCCGGTGCCGGCGCTTTTTCCGACGGCAAGCTTTCCTTAAGCTGTGAAGTAGGCGGAGATCTGCCGGAGCTGATCGGAGAAGAATTGGCCCAAAAAACCATTGAATATACCGACGGCATCTATCTGGAATTTGGGGCTGACAGCCATGTTGAGGGGGTCGGCGCATCGGATAAGGTAAAGCAGATCCGATCCCGCGCCATTCAGGCGGGGCTCAGGCTGGTGGACTGCCCGATCCGCCACCTGGGAACCGAAAAAGCCCAGGAGATTTATCTGGCGATTCAGGAGTATCTTCTGGCCAACGGAGTGGAAATTCTGTTTGGATGGAACTGCGCCGATGTGGTGCTGGACGGGAAAATCTGCCGGGGTGTTGTACTGAACAAGGCTGCCGATCCATCCAAGTCCATGGAAATTTCTGCTGACACTACGGTAATTGCCACCGGGCGGCGGGGTGCTGACTGGCTGGAAAAACTCTGCGCTGAGCACGGCATTTCCCATGAACCTGGGACGGTCGATATCGGTGTGCGGGTGGAAGTCCGAAACGAAATTCTGGAGGACGTCAACAACGTCCTGTACGAATCCAAATTGATTGGCTATCCCCAGCCGTTCAAAAATAAAGTCCGCACTTTCTGCCAAAACCCCGGCGGCTTTGTCAGCCAGGAGAATTACGACAACGACCTCGCAGTGGTCAACGGCCACTCCTACAAATCGCAGAAATCCAGCAACACCAATCTAGCGATTTTATGCTCCCACAACTTTACGGAACCGTTTAACCAGCCTATCGCATATGCCCAGAAGGTCGGGGAACTGACCAATATGCTCGGGGATGGTCATATTCTGGTCCAGCGGTTTGGCGATATTCTGGACGGCAAGCGCACCTGGCAGAAAGAACTGACTCGTTCCAATGTGCGACCCACCCTGCCGGATGCGGTAGCAGGGGATATCACCGCCGCCATGCCCTACCGGGCCATGATCAATATCATTGGCTTCATTCAGGCGGTGGACCACGTCGTGCCGGGATTTGCCTCGGCGGAAACACTGCTGTATTCACCGGAACTGAAGTTTTACAGTAACCGGGTCAAAATGGACCGGGATTTTGGCACCAGCATCCAAGGGCTTCACTGCCTGGGAGATTCCAGCGGTTGGACCCGAGGATTGATGATGGCCTCTGTCATGGGGGTTTTAATGGGGCGGCGCCTGTTGGACGGCAAAAAATAGAAAGCAGGGAGGAAGACGTCTTCCTCCCTGCTTTCTATTCGGGGCCAAAAAACTGCGCGCCTTTTTTAATCTGCTGCCGTTTTTGGGGGATAAAACCGGTCAGACAAAGAAAAAGTTTCCGCAGGTCTGGACATTTGCGGAGAAGCGTGATAGAATCAGATATAAATTGTATACAATAATACATTTCGTATTTTATCATTTAGGAGGAATCTGCATGTCCGTTCCGAAAATCCGCCACACAATGGAAAAAATGGCCTTTACGCCCCGCGGCCAGCGGAAAAGCTCCGCCACCTGCGATCCCGTCATCCGGATGTGCTGGAATGAAAACCAGCTTGGTATGTCCGAAAAAGCCAAGGCGGCCATGGCAGCTGCTTTGGAAAAAAGCAACTATTATCCGGATTTCTACGCCGTGGCACTGAAAGACCGAATCGGGGAGGTATACGGTCTGACCCGGGACAATGTATTTACCGCAGGCGGCTCCAGCGCGGTGATTGATGCCATCGGCGCCGTTTACCTGGAGGAAGGGGACGAGGTTTTATACTGCTCGCCGACCTTCGGCGCTTACTGGGATATGGCAACGGCCAACGGCGCCGTCCCGGTAGAAGTACCGCTGACAAAAGAGATGCGTTACGACCTGGACGGATTGTATCAAGCCATCACCGACCGCACGAAGATTATCGTCATCTGCAACCCCAACAACCCCACCGGAACGGCAGTAGGCGCGGATCAGCTGGCCGCTTTTGTTAAAAAGGTGCCGAAAGAAATTTTAATCATGGTCGACGAAGCGTATATCGAATATGCGGACGACCCGGACGTTCACTCGGCGGTACCGCTGATCTTAGAGGGATATCATGTTCTTGTGCTGAAAACCTTTTCCAAAATTCACGGCATGGCGGGCATCCGTGTGGGCTACGGCCTGGCCTGTCCTGAAATCATTGACGATTTAATGCGCTCTCCCGGCGCGTTCAACACCAGTACCGTGGCGATCGCCGGGGCAATTGCCTCGCTGGGTGACCGCGATTTTCTCTCCCGCTCCTACCAAATGGTAAAGAATGGGCGGGACTATCTGACCCGGGAGCTGGAACAGCTGGGGTGCAAAGTCTATCCTTCCCAGACGAGTTTTTTGTATTTCGACGCGCATATGGATCCGCAGGACCTGCAAGCCGAATGCGCCAAACGGAATATCCTCATCGGCGCGTTTGCGCTGTCCCGGGTCTCTGTTGGGAACAAAGCGCAAAACGCCGCTTTCATTTCCTGTCTGCGGGAAATTCTGCCGGCCGCACGGTAACGCTGTTTTCCAAACAAAAAGCCTTGCTTTTGTGATAAAAAGCAAGGCTTTTTTCTTTTGATTCACGCAATTCTCAGATTTTGATCACGCCGAGGCTGTTGAGCACGGAGCTTACCAGAATCAGTATGATGCAGACCGGCGCGATATACCGGATCATGACACAAAACATCTTCTCCTGTTTAAACCGGGAAGATAACTTTACTTCATCCACAATGCTCTGCAGCCCTACAAACCAAACGACAAAAATACAGGTCAAAAAAGCGACGAGCGGCATTAAAACGGAATTGCTGACAAAGTCGAAAAAGTCCAAAATGGACATGCCCAGCGGACGGATCCCGGACCAGAGTCCAAATCCCAGCGAGGATGGGATCCCCAGCAGAATGCTGAATCCCAGCGTGAGAAGCGCCGCTTTGCGCCGCGACAGGCTGGTTTTGTCCCGAATGATGGATACCACCGTTTCCATCAGCGAAATGGAGGAAGTCAGCGCCGCAAACAGCACCAGCAGGAAAAAGACCGCACCGATCACCGTTCCAAGCGGCATGCCGGCGAACACTTTCGGCAAGGTGATAAACATCAGTCCCGATCCGGCTTTCATCGCAGATTCATCTCCGCCGGAAAAGAGGTATACGGCCGGAACGATCATCAATCCGGAAACGAACGCGATACCGGTATCAAAAATCTCAATTTGCCGGACCGCATGATCCAAATTCACCTCTTTTTTCATATAAGAGCCATAGGTGACCATAATCCCCATCGCCAGCGACATGGAATAAAACAGCTGTCCCATGGCGGCCAGCACCGTCATTGGCGTGAACTTTGAAAAATCCGGTTTCAGGTAATAGGCCACCCCCTCCATGGCGCCGGGCTGGCAGACTACAAAAATCGCCACAACAATAGACAGCAGCACCAAAAAGGGCATCATGATCTTGCTGCATTTTTCGATTCCCTTTTCCACGCCAAACAAAACCACGGCAAACGTGATTCCGATGAACAGCAAAAACCACAGCATCGGCTGATAGGGCTGCGCTACATATCCCAGAAAATAGCCATCCTGCGCCGCGGCAGACCCGCTGCCGGATACAAAAACAGCCAGATATTTTAACACCCATCCGCCAATTACCGAATAATAAGGCAGGATCATCACCGGGATCACCGCCGTCAGCGTGCCGAGAAAGGAGAATTTGCGGTTCAGCGCGCCGTAAGCGCTGATCGCTGAAAGGCCCGTTTTGCGACCGATCGCGATTTCCGCTGTCATCAGGGCAAAGCCCAGCGTTACCGCCAAATATTCCCCTGTCCCACCGCTGAACCTGCCGCCGCAAGGACAAAGCCCAGCTTTCCACTAAAGGAACCACGGTTCGTCTTTTCCATATGCTCCACCTTTTTTGTTTTATTTCCGCCGTCGAAAGGCATTCCGGCTTTCGGCAAAGCAGCGATTGCCCGCAAAGGGCAGTGTTACTATCATGCCATAAAACAGTCAAAGATGCAACCATCCCAAAACACCCGCCTGCCTGGCATCGAAAATTCGGTGAAAGCACTCTGCGCTTACACGGCTTCACCGGCCCGGGACAAAGATTTCATGCTTTCACAGCCAAGCCGCAAATTGGCGCAAAACGGCATGAAAAAACAAGCGGACAGCCGCGATGACAAAGCAGCCGCCCACTTGCGAAAAACAAAAGCCTGGCATCAAATAACACATGCGTCGGTTTTATTGTACAAAAAGCAGATGACAAAAATAAGCGCCGTCTTTTTTCATCTTCAGCTGTTATGGTCCGACTGGTGCTGTTTTTTCAGATTTCCGATTTTTTGGCTGCGTTCTTCCAAAATCGCAAAGATGTCCTCCAGCGGAATTTGCTGCTGCACCATCAGCACTGTCAAATGGTACAACAAATCGCAAATCTCATTTTCCGTATCGACCCGAACGCCGTTTTTGGCGGCGATGATGGTTTCGGCGCATTCCTCACCGCATTTTTTTAAAATCTTATCCAGCCCCTGGGAAAACAAATAGCAGGTATAAGAACCTTCTGCCGGATTTTTTTGTCGGTCCTGCACGACCTGATATAAGCTTTGCAATGGATTTTGTTCCATGTTTTTCTCTCCTTTTATTTTTCATACCCCGGAAACGCCCGGTAAAAACAGCTGTGCGCTCCCGTGTGGCAGGCAGGCCCTGTCTGTTCCACCACGGCCAGAATGGTATCCGCATCGCAGTCGTAATACATTTCCAGCACCTTTTGCCGATGGCCGGATGTCTCTCCTTTGTTCCAAAGCGCTTTGCGTGACCGGCTGTAAAACCAGGTGTAACCTGTCGCGAGCGTTTTTTCCAGACTTTCCCGGTTCATATAGGCCAGCATCAGCACCTGGCCGGTAGACTTCTCCTGCACAATGGCGGGAATCAAATCCCCTTTTTTGAAAAATTGACCCAGCTCCATGCGTTTTCCTCCCTATTTTCTCACCGGGATCCCGGATTTTTGCAGATGGTCCTTCACCTGTCCTACCGTCAGCTCCCGATAATGGAACAGGCTGGCAGCCAGCGCCGCGTCGGCGCCGGTTTTTTCAAACACTTCGGAAAAATCCGATAATTTGCCGCATCCGCCGGAAGCAATGACCGGGATCTTTACCGCCCGGCACACCGCGTCGGTCAAGGGCAGGTCAAATCCCTGTTTGGTGCCGTCCGCATCCATGGAGGTCAGCAAGATCTCTCCAGCGCCCAGCTGTTCGCAGCGGCAAACCCACTCCAATACATCCAAGCCGGTGTCGATGCGGCCGCCATTGATAAACACGCCCCATCCGCCGTCGGGCCGGCGTTTTGCGTCCACCGCCACCACCACGCACTGGCTGCCGAATTTGGCCGCTACCTGCCGGATCAGTTCCGGATCTCGGATCGCCGCCGAATTCACCGATACCTTATCCGCTCCGGCCCGCAGAATATCGCGGTAATCTTCTACCGTGCGGACGCCGCCGCCAACCGTCAACGGCACAAAAACCTTCTTGGCGGTCCTTCGAACAACGTCAGCCATGGTTTTGCGCCCCTCGTGGGTCGCGGTAATGTCCAAAAAGCAGATCTCATCCGCTCCCTGCCGGTCATAGGCCACCGCACATTCCACCGGGTCGCCCACCTCTTTGATTCCCTCAAAGTTGATTCCCTTTACTACCATTCCGTTTCGCACGTCCAGGCAGGGAATGATCCGTTTTGCCAGCATCTGCCGTATCCTCCGTTCAGTTGTTTGAGCCGCCATCCTGCGGTCCTGCCCAGCGGATGGCTTCCGCCAGGTCGACCGCGCCGGTGTACAGAGCCTTGCCTAAAATGGACGCCTCCACATGGATGGCCTTCAATGCCTTCAAATCCTCCAGCGAGCAAATTCCGCCGCTGGCCACGATCCCGCAGGAAACGCGTTCCCGCAGCCGGGAAAGCTGTGAAAGATTCGGCCCCTCCAGCATCCCGTCTTTGGCAATATCAGTGAAAATCATCCAGGATACCCCTGCTGCCTCCATACGGACGGCAAGATCTAAATAGTCCATATCCGAATCAGCCAGCCAGCCGCGGGCGGAAACCTTGCCGTTTTTCGCGTCGATTCCCACAGCCACGCGATCCCCATAGTTTTTCACTGCGTCCTGAACAAGCTGTGGGTTTTCCAAGGCCGCCGATCCCAATATCACCCGGGATACGCCGTTTTCCAAATAAAACGCAATGGTATCCATATCCCGGATTCCGCCGCCGGCTTCAACCCGCAGGGAAGTTTCCCGGGCAATACGCAAAATCGTCTCCCGGTTCGGCGTACCGCCGACCTTTGCCCCGTCCAGATCCACCAGATGGATCCAGGCCGCGCCGTCCTTTTGAAAACCGCGTGCGGTTTCCAGCGGATCTTTTGCCACCTGATGAGCGGTGCCGAAATCGCCTCGCTGCAGGCGGACGCACTGTCCGCCCAACAAATCGATAGCGGGAAGCAGTATCATGATAAAATCCCCCTTATTCCTTTTTGCGCCGTGCCGCATCCTGGCAAAGATCTGCAAAATTTCGTAAGATCATCAGCCCGGTTTCCCCGCTTTTTTCCGGGTGGAACTGGGCGCCGTAGCAACAAGCCCCATCCCAGACCAGCGCGGGGACCTGCCCGCCGTATTCCGCCCATGCAACCAGGTTCTCCTGCCTGGGAACTGCGGCGTAAGAATGAACAAAATAAACATACGCGTCCTGCGGCAGGCCCCGGGTCAGCAGACAATCATCCCGCGCCAATTCCAGCCGGTTCCAGCCCATATGGGGGATTTTAAGCCCCGGCGCCTTCAGTTTTTCCACCCTTCCGGGCAAAAGGTCCAACCCGTCGGTCAGGCGAAATTCTTCTCCCTGGGAAAACAGCACCTGCATCCCCAGGCAAACGCCCAAAAACGGCTTTTCTTTTGCCATTTTCCGCAAAATCTCAACAAGCTGGCGTTTTTGCAGCATTTCCATCGCATCGGGAAAAGCCCCTACGCCCGGCAGCAAAATACCGTCTGATGCGGCAAGCGCTCCCGGATCCTGAGTAATCTGATAGGGAATCGCCAAATGCTCCAGCGCGTTGGCAACGCTGAACAGGTTGCCCGCCCCGTAATCCACAACCGCGATCATACTTTTTCTCCTTTATAAAATCCCTTTGGAGGATAAAATTTTTCCTTTTTCCATCGGCGCTGCCGCCTGGCGCAAACTGTGGGCGAACGCCTTGAACGCCGCCTCGATCATATGATGGTCATTGGCTCCGTAAAGCACCTGAAGGTGCAGAGTGATGCCCGCGTTCATACACAGGGCCCGGAAAAACTCCTCGGTCATACAGGTGTCAAACGCTCCTACCCGCTCGTTTTTTAGCGGGGCCGAAAACACCAGATACGGCCGCCCGCTGATATCCAGTACCGAAAAAGCCAGCGCCTCATCCATCGGGATGTGGGCGCTGCCGTACCGGGCAATACCGCCTTTATCACCCAACGCCTGGGCAAGCGCTTTTCCCAACACGATGCCTACATCCTCCACCGTGTGATGGCAGTCCACCTCCAGGTCTCCCTTTGCCCGGACGGTCAAATCCATGCCGGAATGGACCGCCAGCGCGGTGAGCATATGGTCAAAAAATCCGATGCCGGTATCAATTTCCGCGGTTTTGCCGCCGTCCAGATCCAATCGGACCAAAATGTCGGTTTCTTTCGTCGTCCGGGAGATTTCCGCTTGTCTCATCGTTTATCGCACCGCCTTTCGAAGCGCCTGCAGCAGCGCCTGATTTTCCGATTCGAGTCCAGCAGTCAGCCGCAGATAGCCGTCCATTTTTCGGATGGCGATCCCTTCTTCTCTCAGGGAACGGTCAATTTCGTCCGCCTGAGGGGTTTTCACAAAAATAAAGTTGGTCTGGCTGGGCCAGATTTTTTCAATCTGCTTTTTTCCCGACAGGAACTGCTCCAGATCTTTGTACAGGGAATCACGGGAAGCAATCAGCGCTTTCGTGCAGAAATCGCACAAATCGCCGCTCTCCAGCACCGCTTTTCCCACCGCCTGGGTCAGGCTGTTGACGTTATACGGTGATTTGACCGCTTGCAGCGCCCGGGTAATGGTCTCTCCCGCCACCGCGAATCCCAAGCGGATCCCCGCCAGGCCCAGCGCCTTGGAACAGGTCTTCAACACGATCAGATTGTCATACTGTCCCACAAGTCCCAACACCGACTCGTCGCGGGAAAATTCCATATAGGCCTCGTCCACTATCACAAGGGTATCGGGAAGCGCCTCGATCAATGCCTGCACCTGCTTTTTCGGCAGGGTAAGGGAAGTGGGGTTGCAGGGGTTGGAAAAAATCAGCGCGCCGGCGTTTTGCGATTTGGCGTATGCCGCCAGTGCGGCGGGGTCGATGACAAGATCCTCCGGCTTTTGCCAGGGCCGGTTTTCCAGTTCGTAAAGGGAACCGTAAAACCGGTACATGGAAAAACCCGGTTCCGCCGTAACCAGCCGGTCGCCTTTTTCCAACAGGCACCCGCAAATCAGCGAGATCAGCTCGTCCGACCCGTTTCCCGCCGTCACCTGCTTTGGCGATACGCCAAACCGCACGGCGAACGCCTGCCGCACCCCGGTACAGAACGGGTCCGGATACCGGTTATAGGCTGCCGCGGCAAGATTTTCCTGCACTCGCTGCATCGCCCGCTCCCGCAGAGGCTTAGCTTCTGGCAAAAAGCTGTCCGCGCGATTCAGGTCAAAGCAGCTCTCATTTGCGTCCAGCCGGATGGGGAACACCCCTTCCACCGGCTGATACGGGGTCAGATCTCGTACTTTTTCGCATAAAGTATAAGCCATGGTCAAAACCTCACTGTAATCGCGTTGGCGTGGGCAGTCAATCCCTCTTTTTCCGCGATGGTCACAATATCTTTCGCAGCGTCACGCAAAGCGTCTTCGGTGTAGTAAATAAAACTGGAGCGCTTGACAAAACTGTCTACCGACAACGGAGAGAAAAAACGGGCTGTACCGCTGGTCGGCAGCACATGATTGGGACCTGCGAAATAATCGCCCAAAGGCTCCGGGGAAAACCGACCTAAAAATACCGATCCCGCGTTGTCAAAACGCCCGACGGACTCCAGCGGCTTTTGGGTCATGACCTCCAGATGTTCCGGGGCAATCTCATTGGCGAGTGATACCATCTGCTCAAAGTCCCGGCAGACGATGACCGCTCCAAAATTCTCCAGCGATTCCAAAATAATATCCCGCCGGGAAAGAGACTGTGCCTGACGCTCAATTTCCTCAATCGTTCTGCGGGCCACGTCTTCATCGGTGCAAAGCAGAATGGCCGACGCCAGCCGGTCGTGTTCCGCCTGGCTCATCAGGTCCGCCGCCAGATAAGACGGATCCGCCGTCTCATCCGCGACTACCAAAATCTCGCTGGGTCCGGCGATCATATCGATATCCACCTGGCCATACAAAAGCTTCTTGGCGGTGGCCACATAGATATTTCCCGGTCCTACGATTTTATCCACTTTGGGGATGCTCTCGGTCCCATAAGCCAACGCCGCAATCGCCTGGGCCCCACCGGTCAAAAAGACCCGGTCCACCCCCGCAATCGCCGCGGCGGCCAGGATATCCGGGTTGGCTTCACCGTTTTTACCCGGCGGCGTCACCATGATCAGTTCCCCTACGCCGGCGATTTTGGCAGGCACCGCGTTCATCAGAACCGAAGAAGGGTAAGCCGCCGTACCACCGGGGACATAAAGGCCCACCCGGTGTAGCCCCCGGACCCGCTGACCCAAAATCACGCCGTTGGGCTGGGCATCCAAAAAGCTTTGCTGCTTTTGCCGCTCATGGAAAGCGGCGATGTTCTCTTTTGCCCGGCGCAGCGCGCGGACAAAATCGTCATCGGCGGCGAGAAGCGCCTTTTGGATTTCCTCCCGAGATACTTCCAATTTTTGAGGAGCGGCGCTGTCAAACTTCTGCGCATACCGCTTCAACGCCTCGTCTTTGTCCTGCCGTACATCTGCAATGATTTTCGTGACAACAGCAGTTACTTCCCGGTCCACCTCGCCGCTGCGGGAGCGAAGTTGCGTCAGCGCCTGCTGTTCAGCGGTACCGTCTGCCCTTATGATAGAAAGCATGCTCATTTCCTCCTTTATTCCGTCCGGTTCAGCCCCTGCTCCAATCGGGCAACCAGCGACTCGATTTCTTCTTTGCGCAGTTTTAAGCTGGCGATATTCACCACCAGCCGGGCGGAAATATCGCAGATCCAGCGGGAGACCTCCAGGCCGTTTTCCCGCAAGGTCTCGCCGGTCTCCACAATGTCCACGATGCCGTCCGCCAATCCCAACAGGGGCGCCAGTTCCACCGATCCCTCTATTTTGACGACCGACACATCCATCGATTGCTTTTCAAAATAGCTGCGGGCAATTTTCGGATACTTGGTAGCGATGGTTTTATGGCCGTAGCCCGCAAAAAAATCCTCGCCCCGCTTGACGGCCAAAGCAAACCGGCACCGCCCAAAGCCCAGGTCCAAAAGCTCATACAGGCTGCTGGCGTTTTCCAGAATCGTGTCCTTTCCTACGACGCCTATATCGCAGACGCCGCTCTCCACATAGGTGATCACGTCCGCCGCTTTGGCCAGTACCGCTTCCGCGTGAATCTCCGGCAGGGGAAGGATCAGCCGCCGGCCTTTGTCGTGCAGGCTCCGGCAATCCAGGCCCGCGCGCTCCATCAGCGCAACCGTTTCCTTTTCCAGCCGCCCTTTGGTCAAGGCGATCCGCAAGGGCTTGTTCATTCTTCCGCTTCCTTTCCAATCTCGATCTTTTCCCATTCGCTCCCGGCCACATACAGCCACGGAATCCCTTTGGCTTTTGCATAAGCGGCTGCTTCCTCCCGGGAATCGGCCAAGCTGCTTTCGCAGACCGTTCCCTCCTCGCACAGCCGACGCAGCAGGGCAAATCCCTGAACACTTTGCTGCGGCTCCCAATAAACCAGTACCTCTGGGGTCAGAGGCGCGCGCGGACTGGTCTGCTGCAGATATCCGGCAACGGCATCCAGGTGGATTGCAAAGCCGATAGCCGGTTTGCGCAGCCCAAAATCGTCCAGCAGCCGGTCGTACCGTCCGCCGGACAGCACCGGCTGGCCAACTCCAGGCAAATATCCCCGAAACACCACTCCCGTGTAATACTCCGCCTGATTGACCAGTCCCAGATCCACCAGGACCTGCGCCTTTGTATCTCCCTGGGTCAAATGGAGGTACAGCCGCTCCAGTTCTGCCAGCGCTGCCTGGAATGCGGGGCTTGGGGAAAGCCTCTCCGCCTGGGAAAAAACCTCCGCTCCGCCGAACAACCGCGGCAGTTTCCTGAGCAGATCGGCAGCGGGCGAAGCCGGTAGCGCATCCAAAAGGTCTCCCAACGCAGCGTAATTCTTCGCCTCGATCAGCTGCCGCATTTCTTCTTTTTGCGCCCCCGGCGCATCCAATTCGTCCATCAGCGCTTTAAACAACCCGATATGGCCGATTTCCAGCGTAAACGGCTGGGCGCCGCATGCTTGTAAACAATCTTCCGCCGTCCGCAGCATCTCCAGATCGGCTTTTGCGCCGGCGGCGCCTATCAATTCCGCGCCGCATTGAAACACCTCATCCATTCTGCCCCGCAGGGAAGGGTTCGCCCGGTATGCCGGCTGGCAATAGCAAAGACGTACCGGGTCGGTTTCGTTCTGCAGCTTGGTCGCGGTCAGCCTGGCGATGGGGATGGTGGAATCAGGCCGCAGCACCAGAATCCGTCCCTGCGCGTCGACCAGTTTATACATGCTCTCCTGGGCGAAATAGCGGTTCGCGCCAAACAGATCGTAAAATTCCATGGCCGGCGTCATAACCGGGCGGAACCCCCGGCGGTATAACAGGCTCAGAATCGCGTTCCGGACCTCCTGCCGGACAATGCAGTCCTGAAACAATACATCCTGTGTTCCCTCCGGCGTAATCTTATCATAAATATTCAAGATAAATTCCTCTTTCGATTTAGTGTGCTACTATGATAGCATGATAAAATACCACTGTCAACTGGATCAAACAGAAATATTTTTCCTGTTCCACACCAGCTTTTTAGAAAGATTGCCGGGAGCCGCCGTTGACAAATCCAGTGCCGGATGGGATAATCGAAACGGAGGCTGGTGCTTTTGAAACGCTACGAATTTCTGCTGTTCGATGCAGATGGGACATTACTGGATTTTGACCGCTGCGAGGAAAAAGCGCTGCGGGACACGCTTCGGCATTACAAAATTCCCGCTGACGCAAAGACGGTTCACCTGTACCATCAAATCAACGCTGCCCTATGGGAGCAATTCAACTGCGGGGAAATCGACCGCCCCTATCTTTTGCACCGCCGATTTGAGCAGCTGTGTGAACAGCTCGGCCGGCAGGATGACCCGGCGCAAATGAACCATTATTATATGCAGCAGTTAAGCTGTCATGCCGATTTGCTGGAAGACGCCGCGGATGTCTGTAATGTTCTTTTTAAAAAATACAAATTGTATATTATAACCAACGGCGCCAGCCTGACACAGCACGGGCGTTTTTCGGTCTGCCCGCTGACGCCTCTGTTTCAAAATCTTTTCATCTCCGAAGACATGGGGGTCCAAAAGCCGCAAAAAGCCTATTTCGACGCGGTGGCCGCTGCCATCCCCGGTTTCGCGCCTGACCGGGCCCTGGTGATCGGCGATTCCCTGTCCTCTGACATATTAGGCGCCAACCAAGCCGGGCTGGATTGCTGCTGGTACAACCCTCAGGCTGCAGAGAAACCGGCTTCGATTTCCTGTACATATGAGATTCGCCGATTGCGTCAATTGCTGGAAATTTTGCGTTAACTCTGACAAACTCCCCGCGAAAAGACTCTGTTTTTGCAAAAGATGTGATTTTTTCCGAAATAGATTCTGTGGTTTTTTGTAAAAAAAGCTTTTTTTAAAAAAATTACGGAAGAAAAGGATATTTTTATGTTGACATGGAAACCTAATCCTGTTATAATAAACAAGCGCTAAAAAAAAATATGAACCACTAGCTCAGTTGGCAGAGCATTTGACTTTTAATCAAAGGGTCCGGGGTTCGAATCCCCGGTGGTTCACCAACAAAAAGCCACGACAGATTGTCGTGGCTTTTTTGTTGGTTTTCGCTCTTGCCGGTCTTTTATTTTCCCGACCAGCAGGATTCAAAGGCAAATGCGATCTTTTTCCAAGGTTTTGCCCACAGCCGTCCGGCAGTTCCGATAGATCTCTGCACCCTGGGCGTGCTGCTGGATAACAGATAAAAAGCGCAGCGTCTTTACCGTCACATGATTGATCGCCGCAAACATACCAATTTTATAAAGCGTGCCGCTGTCCTTCCCTTCGCAGGGTTTATGTTCTTGCTTCATCCGCATAACCTCACTCCCATCTGAATGTTCTGACAGCGACGGTGCCGCAAATCACCGCAATGGTGGCCAGGACAATCACCGGCACGATGATTTTATCATAGCATCCCATAGAAACGGATTTCAATACATCGATTCCCACACCGAGGGGCATCCACCCGGCAACAGCCCTGAGTCCGGCCGGGAACACCTCCGCCGGAATGGCGGCCCCGGAAAACAGCAGCATAGGGAAATAAAGCAGGCTTGTGGCCACATTCATGGATTTTGTTGTCCGGCACAGGCTGGCGACCATGAGGCCGATGGAGAACATGGAGATCATGGTCAGCAGCCATACGGCGATGTACGCAAACACATTGCCCGGCATCCGGTAACCGAAAACCGCTACCGCGGCGACGGTCAAAATCAGGGTGGACAGTGCCGCGATCACACCGCTGCAAATGGTATCACAGGCCAGCAGTCTCGCGGGGGAACAGGGACTGCAGTACATCCGCCGCAAGATTCCCTGGGAACGCAGCTCTACGACGGTAATGGGGATACTCATAAACGCGCTGCAACAAATCCCCACGGTAGACAGGGCTACATAGGAGCTCTGCAGATAGGTAAGACCCGAATCCGCGGCATTTCTCCCTCCGGTGATCGCTGCACGCCCACCCGTTCGTACACTCTTTTTCTGTTTTGAGCGGCGTTCATGCCCAAAATCCTCGCGCTTCCCCCGTCCGGCATCTTCAAGCCCAGAATCAAATCGATGGTAGTGCTTTTGCCCGCTCCGTTGTGCCCCAGCAGCGCAAAAACTTCGCCCGGCCGCACATCGAAAAACAAATCATCAACCACCTTGCGGTTTCCAAAGGATTTTGCCAGGTTTCTCGCGCTGACAGATGACTCGTTCACAGTAAAAATCCTCCTTAAAATCAGTGGTTCCGTTCATCCTTTCAATATCCAGCAGCAGGCATCCGGGTTTTGACACGGCTGCCTGTGAAGCCCTCCTGATGGGAGCAGAACAGACATGCGCAATCCCCGCAAGAAACAGCGGGGATTGCGCGATCAATATTTCTTTTTCTCCGGTCAACACAGACGCAATACGGCATCTTATCTTTCTCTCTTTTGATTTTTACAGGGAAGCAAAGCGACGGCAGCCCTTATTCCGCAGCCAAAGCCAGAGCAAAGCGCACAAGGCCAGCGTAACCCCGCCGAAGAGAGCCATATATCCGGCAAATCCCATTTTCCATCCTCCCAGCAGCATGAATCCGGCACAGAGCACAACGGAGCAGACAAAGCCGCTCAGCATGGCAAACAGGACACCGACGTTCTGTTTGATCGGAGTCACCTCATTGGTCCATGTCAAGTTCGCCGTGGTTACCCCTAAAAACAGGCCAAACAGCGCGGAAAACAGCACATAGGACAGTAAAACGAAAGCCGTCAAAAACAGATCAACCGCAGAATAAGGATAGATGACAGCCATGCAGGCAAGGCAGAACAGAACCGGAATTCCGGTCAAAAGGAGATGCATGGCCAGCTTGGCCCGCAGCACCTGCCAGGGTTTTATCGGAAGAGACTGGGCAATCCAGAGGCTTTTCCCCTCCAACGAGACAGAGGGCGCCGCCATATCGTTCATAGATGCCAGCATACAGACCGCCGCGCAGAGCAACACCGGGACACAGCCTGCCCGCGCGCCGAATACTTCATTCAGCGTCGAGATAATAGCGCCGCCTTTCCAAAGGAGCAGGATACCGCTGACCGGCAATAAAAAAATCCCCAGCCCACAATTCAGCATATAAGTGGGACTGGATGTAAAACGTCCCATTTCCTTTGACAGGAGCACCCCAAAGATACTTCTTTGTTTCGCAGCGGTTTCTTTATAAACTCTCCTGGCCGTATGGCCGGAGGAGGTGGCTATTTTCAGAAAGCTGCGGGAAATCATCGCCCAAACAATGGCAAACAGCGCAAAAACCACTGCCGAAACAGCCAGCATGGCGGCAGTGTCTCCGGTGCCGACTCTGCCGAACAGATACAGCGGATAGGCGTCGCCCTTGATCTTTGCGCCGTAGGCGGCGGCATTGGCGAGGAGGTCCTGGAGCAGCGTCTGGGCTTTGAAATAGAAAAAATAGTACCCGCCGATAAAGAGCAAAGAAACGACGGCGGTGATGAAGCTCTTATTTTTAAGTTTCAGGCTGATTTTTGCTACCACCCAGCCCAGCGCACAGGAAAGCGTCAGGACAAAAACGGAGATCAGCAGTACCAGCAGCAGGCATCCGAAAATCACGCCCGCGGATACGCCGACTGTGAGCCAGTAGACGATGATCGCCGGACCTATCACGGCCAGCGAATACATAAGCCCCATGAGATAAACGGTCAAAAGCCGGGAGGTCATGAGTACCCGCACCGGGATGGGCAGTGACAGCATCAGATCGTTGTCTTTTGCCAGATACAGGCTGGAATAGGTGTTGAACACGCTGCCGAAGGCGCCCAGCAACACGGCCAGCAGCCCCATCAGCGCAAAGTAAAGCCAATCCATGCCCACAGCCGCCAGCGCGTCGCATATCGACAGGGAAAGAAAGGTAAACATACCACCCAGAAAACCGGCCATGATCACCACAAACAAAATGAAATAGGCAACGATTCCCGCTTTGGAACGGGCGCGGTTCTTTTTGGGATCATAAAAATAGCTGCGAAAAATCTCTGTCAACTGCTTTTTCAGAAGAACATTCAGCATACTTCTCCCTCCAGTTCCAGGAATACCTCCTCCAGAGAATCGTCGCCCTTGACTTCCTCCATGGCGCCGGAACGAATCAGCTTTCCGCCTTTGATGATGGCTACCTTGTCGCAGAGTTTCTCGGCCACTTCAAGCACATGGGTGGAGAAGAAGATAGCGCCTCCTTCGTCGCAGACATCCCGCATCATGCCTTTGAGCTGGTGGGAAGCCTTGGGGTCAAGGCCCACAAAGGGTTCGTCCATGATGATGAGTTTCGGCCGGTGCAGCCACGCCGCAATAATCGCCAGCTTCTGCTTCATGCCGTGGGAATAGGCGGCAATCGGCTGCGCCAGATCCTCGGTCAACTCGAAAAGGCCAGCGTATTGACGGATACGCGCCTGCCGGTCGGCGGCACTGATGCCGAAAATATCCGCAATAAAATTCAGATATTTGATTCCGCTCATGTAGTCATACAAATCGGGGTTGTCGGGGATATAGGCAATCTCCCGTTTGCAGGCGAGAGGATCGGTTCGGATGGACTTGCCGTCAATCAGAATCTCTCCTTGGTCAAACTGCAAAATCCCCGCAACGGATTTCAATGTAGTGGTTTTTCCCGCGCCGTTATGGCCAATAAAGCCATAGATTTCGCCGGGCTTGATATGCAAGTTTAAATCATCTACGGCTTTTTTCTCGCCGTATGCTTTCGTCAAATGGTCGATTTTCAGCATTTTTATCTCCTCCTGGCCGCTTTTTCTCTCTTTCCACCCTATTTCGCCAGCATGGCGGCGCCCGCACAGGCCAGGCCGATCCCAAGCAGGAGAACGGCGGTTTGCGGTTCCAGGCTGCCTATGCAGGACAGTACCGCAACGGCAACGCCCATGGCCAGGGTCACGGCCTTGAAAATGATGGAGATCATCTCATGAACGGTCTTCTTTTCCATATTTTTTCTCCTTGTATCATTGCGTATTTAATTTTATTCCCGGCTTACACCCTATATTCTACAAGAGGATTCCGGCTGTATATAGGCACTTTTTGTATGTGTATGTGTCCGTTTTATAGATGATTGGTTTGTTTTTTTGCCCGTATGTACAGTATCGCAGCCACCGCCCAGGCACAGAGAATCGTCAGAACGCCGGTCTCGCTGACAAAGTACATTTTGCTGGCGCCTGCAGTGACGATTTGGAACACCGACTGGTCGTAGTTATTATGCGCTGCATGGAGGAACGCCGCGGGCCACACACTGCCGCTTTCCAGCGTCAGCAGCCCCACTATCACGCCTACCGGAAAAATGCAAAGCACAAAAGCGGGCAGCTGATACCACAGGGGCGTGCCGGGCATATATTCGCCGCCAATCAGCAAAGGCAGGTGCCAGCAGCACCAGAACAGGCTGGAAATCAGCAGCGTTTTGTCTCGTCCCAGCCTCTCATACAGCGCCGGAACCATGAAGCCCCGCCAGCCGATTTCTTCGCCCAGAGCGGACATCAGGGAAATAAAGGTGCCGATCACCAGAACGGGTAGGACATCCTTGAGAATGACCCAGATAGGGACGCCGTGATAGGCGAAATCCGCCGGGGAGAATATCCAGTATACAACATAAGGGATCAGCAGATACACAAGGGGCAGCAGGCATCCAAGCAGCACATAGCGCAGTCTGCACTTTCGAAAGCCGCCCTTTTCAAACAGCTTCTTCACCGAAAAAGGCTCGCCGTTTTCCCAAAAGGAAACGCAGTTTGCCGCGGTGGCTGCCGCGGCGGGGATCCACATCAAAACAGCGTAGAGCCATTGGGGACCGCCGCGGCAAATCAGAGTTTCTACCACCGCCGAAAGGAGGATCACAATCACAAAAAATATCATAAGGGCTTTTTTGCCAACGCTTTTATTCGTCTTTGTCTGTTCCATTTTCAGATTCCTCCCGGTCGCCATAAACCCAGTAGATCGTCATATCCTTATAATCCATTTCCAGCTGCGCCGTTTCCTTCTCTGCGACGATCCGAAAATCCCAGAGCCGGGTGGATTGCTCTAAATCGGAAGTCAGCCGGGCGTGAATCACCCCATCCTCTGTGGTATAGGTTCCGTGCCAGCTTTCCGCTCCGATATACCAATTGATCTGGCCGTCGCTTTGAATCTCCATGGCGGCGCCCCACTCTCCATAGCCTGGGAACAGGTCCAGAGAATCCGCAAATGCGGCAAGGTCATTCTTTTCCTTGTCCAAATGCCACGGCCCGACCAATTCGACGCTTTGCTGTACCGGTTTTTCTGCTTTTTCTGCCTTGTTTGCGCCCGAAGCACAACTGTCGCTTTGCTGCTGCATCTGTGCGGAGCCTTCTGCATCGGTCGTTGACGCAGAGGTTTCCTGCAGGCCTTGTTCGGCCTCGGGCGCTTTTCCGCAGGCTGTCAAAGACAGACATAAAATCACCGCAATCAGCAGTACCATTCCTCTTTTCATGTGAAATCATTCTCCTTTTTGCATTATCCGGTATCCGGACTTTATTCGCTTCATTATGTCTATGTGATTTTGGAAAAGGTGTTCTGTTTTTTGCATCAATCTGTATCATCTTTTGTTCTTGCGTGTCTTTATCGCCCTTTCAGCACAGGCCAGATAAAAGTCAGCTTGAGGCTGTCCGCGTCGTTTTCGCTGATCCAATCCCACAAAGCATTGTATTTACTCATAAAATCACCCAACCTCAGGCTGATAGTGCCTGAAAAACTGCCGGATGTGCTTTTCTACCAGCTCCATGACCTCCTGTTCACGATCCGGCTCCCGGTCACAAAGCTCCAGCCACACGGAGATGGGAAGACAGAATTGAGCCGCCATGATTTCCGGGTCATCTTCTGCCAAAACACCTTGCCGGATCAGCTGTTTCATCAGCCCGGTAAAGTACCCAAGCACATCGGAATAATTCTGCTTGGTCTGCAGTTTCGCCAATTCCGGATTCTGGAATTGTTCGATGACCAGCATTTTCCGCGCCCTGCTGATAGTCGGGTCGTGGAGGATATAGCGAATCTGTCCCTGAATCATTTGAACGGCAGCATCGGGAGTCTGTGGAGCGCTGCCAGCATCTTTCTCCCAATCGGTCCTTGCAAAAAGAGAATGTTTCCCATACTGCTCCAGCACTTCCTGCACCAGCGCATCCAAAATGGCCTGTTTATTTTCAAAATGGCTGTAAAGGGATGCTTTACGGATGCCGACCGCGCTCGCAATTTGAGAAATAGAGGTCGCTTCAAATCCCTGTACAGAGAACAGCTCCAACGCTGCTGCCTGAATTTCCTGCTTTTTGTTTCCACGATCCATAACGAATTCTCCTTTACTCCGTCCAAAACATTCTTTTCCGATAGCAGAAAGATCCTGCATTACTATTATAGCTGCCTATCGTTCGGTAGTCAATGGGAAACAAGAAATCGCTTGCAAAACACCCTTCCTATTTTGAATGGGTTGGTATTTTGGGCCGCGGTATCGCGCCGCCCTCCTGTTTCAACGTGTTCCTGCCCGCATTTGGGGCAAGAAGCCGGCCGGAATGTCCATCATCTTTTCAAAAGCTTTTCTTTCTCATTCCGGCCGGTGGATACGCTATTACTCTTTTTCCAAAAAATCCCGCCGGTATTGCGAAGGTGTGATACCCTCCGATTTCTTGAACACTTTGGTAAATACCCGGTAATCCCCATATCCGGACTGCTCCGACACCTGCGCGATGGGTAAAGAGGTGGTCAGAAGGAGCTTCTTCGCCCGCTCCATACGGATGTTGGTCAGATAGGCCAAAAAATTCACGCCGATCTCGCTTTTGAAAAGCTGGCTGATATACTGGGCGCTGAGATGGAACTGCTCCGCCAGCACGGACAAACTGATCTCCTCGGCCAAATGCTCCTGCAGATACCGGGTGAGTCCATGGATGGCCCTCTCCTCCTGAAAAAGATCCTGCTGGGATGCCTGTCGCTGGAACAGGGCAATTTTCAGATTGTCAATACAAGTGCCAAACTCCTCATAGTTTACGGGCTTGAGGATATAATCGGTGATCTGAAGCCGCAACGCTTCCCGGCAATAGGAGAAATCATCGTAACCGGACACGATGACAAACGCGGTATCCGGATGCTTGAGCCGGGACATCTGGATGACCTTCAGTCCGTTCATGATGGGGATGTTGATGTCCATGATGGCAATGTCCGGCTGGAGACTGTCGATTTTTGCCAGCGCTTCCATCCCGTCGGCGGCTTCGCCCACCACTTCACAATCATGGGCGTCCCAGTCAAAAAGCCGCTTGAAGCCCTCGCGGATCATGATCTCATCATCTACCAAAAGAACGCGCAGTTTCTTCATTTTGTCTCCTCCTTCAGCGGCAGCAGAATGTGGGCCGTTACACCGCCTGCCTCATTTTCCGTATAGGACAGGCCGTATTCCCGTCCGCAGAGCAGCTTGACCCGCTTTTGCACATTCAAAATGCCAATGCTGTTGCCGCTGAGCTTCGGCGGCTGCTTGGCGTAGCTGTGCAGCATTTCATCGATGCCGGCTTTTACGTCGGAGGAAAAACCGCCGCCCGTATCCCGGACACAAATCTCCATCTCGCCGTCTCCGACCCGCTGGGCGGAAATGGTCACTCTGCCTCGATACCCCTTGTTTTTCAGGCCGTGGAGCAAACTGTTTTCCACAATGGGCTGCAGGATAAAATTCGGCACCTGGGCGCCGCCCAGGTCAGGGTCAATATCATATTCACAGCAAAGTTCCGGATAACGGTAGCACATCAGCTCCGTATAGGCCTCCAGCAGCTCCATTTCGTCGTCCAGCGTGACCATGGGCCGGTCCACTTTAACGCTGAGCCGGAAGAAATCCACCAGACGCATCAGAAGGTCCGCCACTTTCGTATCGCCATTCAGCTGGGCTTGGATTCGGATGGTGTCCAGAGTATTGTATAAAAAATGGGGGTTTACCTGGCTTTTCAGGTAAAGCATGGACATCTTCTGCTCCATCAGCTCCGAGCGCAGCGCTTCCGGATTTTCCAGCGTCAGGTAAAACGAAAGCGTCATCAGGGTGATCCCCATACCACTGATAAGCCAGGTGTGACGCAGGCCCTGCAAAACGCATACAATAAATTCAATCGCCAAAGCGATCCCAATGACAGATTTTTTCTTTTTGTCGATCTGTTTTCGATTCACGGCCAGAAGTCCGGCGCACAGCAGCAGATAAAAGGCCACCGCGCCGTACGGAACCAGCATATAAGGCCCGGAAGAATAGTTTCCCTCTGGCGTCACCGTGTAGGAAATGGGCAAAAGGAAATTGCCCATTTCCGCTATGACCAGAAAAATCCTGGCCGGCCAATCCAGCCGCCGGGACTTTCCGGTTTCTTCCTCGACCAAGATGGCGATATACTGATAGAACAGATAGATCACCAGTACCATGCTGCCCAAAAACAGCCGGTGAACGGCATCGTTTAAAAACCGCGGGACGGTTTCCAAATGATGCACTGTATAGACGGTGATGCCGTCCAGAACCATATGCGCCAGTGCGGTTACCAGCAGACCGGCAAAGGTTCTATGCAGCACCGCCTGTTCTTTTTCGGCCGAGAAATAAATATAGGCTACAAAAGCAAGCACCAAAAACAAGGCAATTTCCATCCGCAGCATGAATGTTCCCCCTTTATGTCTATTGTAAGTCTTCTCCCTTTGTTTGAACAGTCAAAAAATGCAGGGAAATGTGCCTATTTTATAGGTGCCCGACGCACCGCGCAAAACGAAAAAACTCTCCGGCGGGGCCTTTGGATGATTTCTCAAATCGAAACGGGCTTCGCCTGTCAACCGGCGAAGCCCGTTTTTATCTTTCTGCGCGAATCAGAAATCATCAGACCAGATTATTTTCATAACCGGCCGCGTCAATGATAATTTTTTTGCAGTTTGGGCAGCAATCGCTTTCAATCTGATGCGGAAACAAAAGCGGCTTCTCCAAATGCAGCGCATATTTTTCTTTCCCCTCGGGAAGGACGATGCGCTTATGCTTTTGCTCGCTCCAAAGGGTCGATCCGCAATTCAAGTATCCATGCAACATTTCGGTGCCGCAGAAAGGACATTTCATACCATTACGCTCCTTTGCCAACTTTTGATTTTCCTCTTTCGTTTCTATCGCCAGCACAAAACCCGCCTTTGAAAAAACAACCCCATATCCGCCCGACTGTTTTTACTGCGGTGTGCCGGCATCCGCCATATTGCCGCGCTGCGAAAGATCTTCGCCTTTGCCGGCAATACGGGCAAGCATATCGGCGGCGAACCGGCGCAGTTGGGCCGGGTCAAACGAAAAAATCTTTTCGCTTTCGTAGCAAAGAAGCGCCTCTTGCACCAGCGGATGCTCCCGGACCGGCAGAGCCTTTTGTCCCCATGCCCCTCCGCCTTTTTTGGACAGGATCAGCCCCTCTTTTCGGTACGCCAATACCCGGCAAAGGTTTAAAACGGTATACACCGGATTTTTTATAATATCCTCCGCCGCGTTTTCCACATCCATCCGAATGCTTTCCCAATAATATTCGGACGGCACAGGGCCAAACAAGTCCTCTTTCGCTTCGCCGCACAAGGCGATTCCCACCGCGCGGGTCACGGTAAAATGGGCGGCCAGATCCGCATCGGTCCCATTCATCTGCCGGCAAAACGTTTTTACATCCGCGCGGCAGCGTTCTTTGTAAAAGTTGGAATAGTGCAGCACATACGGCGTGGGATAGACAAATGCCTCGCAGTACCGGCGCAGGACAACGCTCATCTCAAATCCCTTGGGCGGACCGCTTTTTTCCAGCGCCAACAGCGTTTGAATCATCGCTTCTTTTTGAGGTAAGGCCGGCTCTTCATGAACCACCACCAGGAAATCGATATCGCTTTTTTCCCAGTTAAAACAGCCGAAAGCGATGGAACCGTGAACGTAAATTCCCACCAGATTTTCTTTTAAGAGATTCGTGTAGTCCCGCGCGATTTTTCTCAGCAGTTCCCGCTCGTTCATAGCGACTCCTTTTCCAAACATAAGCATGCCGGATTTTTGCCGGCATTTCGCAACAGATTCTCTTTCTGCTCCAAACGCAGTTTTTTAATGTGCCACTCCCGGCTCATTGCCTCATTTTTGCTCTCGAAGCGCTCCGCATACACCAACGTTACCGGCCGGCGGGATCGCGTGTATTTTGCGCCCTGCCCACTGTTGTGCGCCTGAAGGCGCCGGTTTAAATCGGTTGTCCAGCCGGTATAAAGGGTTTTATCCGCGCAGCGGACGATATAAGTATAGTACATCACCAAAACTCTCCGCAAAAGAGACCCCCATTCGTTTATCACAGACGGCCTGCGTCTCTTTCTTTTACAAATTTCGCAAATTTTCTGACTTCTTCCAACTGCTCGTCCGTCGCTTCCCCGCCAAACAGTGCGAATTTCAGCTTTTCTTCCTCGGAATTGCCGCCATTGGACTGCTCTTCCTGTCCCAACAGATAATCCACCGTTACACCAAAATAATTTGCAAGCCTTGCCGCCGTTTCCGCCTTTACCGTGTGCCGCCGGCCCATCTTCAAATCGGTCATCACACTGGGCTGAATCCCTGTGTCTTTGCACATGCGGTAAGGGGTTATTTTCTTGTTTTCGCATAACTGAACCAGAATGTGATATAAACTCGACATAAAAGGCCTCTCCTTTTACAAGGTAAATATACAAACGCGTATATTTTTCTCTTGAATATTACGCAATAAAGTATTATTATAAAAACACGGGAACGCAAACGCGTATGAATTGTTCCAATCTTTCTTTCACTATATTACACAATCGTATAAAAGTCAAGAAAGAACCTTACTGCCTGGACCGCAAAGGCCGGGCGGATTGCAGAACAAAAAGGAAGGGGGTGAAGCATGCAGGAAAACAAAACGGTCCATATCGATCCCGCGCCGAATCGCTTTTTTGCGCCGGTGCATAACCCGGATACGTGCAAAGAGAAAATCCTGCAATCGCAAATCCGGCACGATCCTTTCCGGCTAATTGCATCCGACAGGCATCTGCGGGAACAGTAATACGCCACAGGCGTTTTCTGCGTATCCGATCAGGATACCAAACAGACAAAATATCAAAACAGGAGGGAAAAGGATGATAAAAGTATACGCAAAGGCAGACGTATCCGGACGGGTAGACCAGATGGGAAGCAGTGTCTTTTTGACCGATCTCACCGGCTGGGTGCAAATCGACGAAGGGGAAGGCGACCGATACGCCCACGCCCAGGGGAACTATCTAAAAAAGCCTCTGATGGACGCGGACGGAACACACAACTACATCTTGGACGGCAGTACCATCCGGGAAGCGACAGAAGAGGAAAAGGCGGCGGAAAAAGCGTCTTTTCCGGGCCCGGAGCCCAGCCGGGAGGAACAGCTGGAAGCGCAGGTCGCAGCTTTGCAATCACAGGTGGACGCATTATTGGGGGTGAGTGAATAGTGAACAAGGTAGAACGGGCAAAGCAGATTTATAAGGCGATGCAGTTTCAGTCCGATGCTTTGCCGGACGAACAGGCGGCGCAGGTTCCGGCAGTGTTCCCGGCATGGGACGCGGCATGTGCTTACGAAGCCGGAAACCGGGCGCGGTACGCGGATGCTTTGTATAAATGTCTGACAGGGCACACGGCGCAGGAAAGCTGGACGCCGGATGTATCGCCGTCCTTGTGGGCAAAAGTGCTGATTCCAGACCCGTCGGTTATCCCGGAATGGGAACAGCCTGGCAGTACCAACGGATATTCCAAAGGGGATAAGGTCACGCACAACGGAAAAACCTGGGAAAGCCTGGTGGATAACAACGTATGGGAGCCGGGAGCAATCGGTACCGAAAGCCTGTGGAAAGAGGTGGCGTAAATGGAAAACTGTATCGCGCGGGCGGAGCATGAGGAATTCGCCAAGCGCATCGATGCGGAAAACACCCGCCAGAACAGGCGCATTGAAGCGTTGGAACAGAACGTTGACCGGTTTGGCCGCATCGCGTCCTCGGTGGAACGGCTGGCTACCAATATGGAGGGAATGCTCAGGGAGCAGGAACGGCAGGGGGAGCGGCTGGACAAGCTGGAAAAAAAGCCCGGCGAAAACTGGAATACGGTAGTCAAAACAGTATTGACCGCTATCGGTTCAGCAATCGGCGGCGGAATTATAACCGCGATTGCAACAGGTCTGTTAAAATGAGCCGGCGCAGATGGTACCCAAGAAATGTACCGAAGCCGTGGGAGTTTTCCAAGAAGCTGGCCGTATGGGCGGCGGTTATGGCTACAGCCAGCGCCGCCGCTTCTTACGTCCTGGCGATATTCGACAAACAGACCGCCAGCGACGTCACGACGACCATTTTCACCGCCTGCATCGGGTATTTGATTACCTACGCGGGGAAATCCCTTGGCGAAAAAGTGAGCAGAAACAGGCACGGACTGGACGAAAACGGACAGCCATATGATTATCAGGAGGAAAACGAGAATGTTTGACATTACGCCTATTATAGAAGCTATTTTGGGCCTTTTGGCCGCCATTATTACCGCAATCATTGTCCCGTATATTAAAAGCCGCACCACAGCCGAACAGCAGGCACAAATCGACGATTGGGTAAAAATCGGCGTGACGGCTGCGGAGCAGGTTTTCACAGGGGCGGGGCGCGGCGATGAAAAGAAAGCCTATGTTATTGACTTTCTGAAAAAGCACGGTTATATCCTGGATGATGAAAGAATCGATGCGCTCATCGAATCCGCTGTCTTTGAAATGAAAAACGGAATATTGGAGTGATAGCAATGCCACAAAAATTGATTTTGCCGATGAACAGCGTAAACGTAAACGCAGGATACAAAATGCCGGCATATACTAAGACGTGGGGGTTTCGGCATTATGGAATTGACCTTGGAAACCCAGAAAAGAAAAGAACGATTTACAGCCCCGGAGACGGAACCGTCATTGCGTGCGGACTGGATGGGGAAACAGCAACGCAAAGACTTGGAAGATGTATCGTGATCGTTTATCCGGATGTGATTTGCAACAGCGGAAAACGTACAGACCTTGCGTGCAGGATGTTCCATCTGGATTCCATCGCGGTCAAGGTTGGTCAAACGGTTAAACAGGGGGACATCCTGGGCGTATACGGCAATACCGGCGCCAACACATCGGGGCCGCACCTGCATGTTGAGTTTGATACTGACGTAAAATATCCGCAGTATGCCGTAGGAATTAAGTCCAGCGGACATGTAATCAAAAAAGGGACCATCGATTCGACGGTAGACCCCGCAAAGGTATGGTATTTAGGACAGGGCCAAACGATCCGGGATGGATGGGACGGCGACGGCGTGACGTCCGGATGGGTCGCGCAGAACGATCTAAGTCTGCCGCGGCTGCCGGAGAATACGCCTGTCCCGGACTACCAGGCACTGTATGAAGCGCAAAGAAAGAAAACAGCGGCGATGACATTGGGTATCCGGGAAATTCTCGAAAAAATAGAACAGCTGGTGCAATAGAAAAAGCCCGCCGGATATTACGTCCGGCGGGCTTTTTCATGACCGTCCAACTGCGCTTCGTATTTTTTCCCAACCGCTATGCCGGAACCGAGAACGGCGCCGCGGGAGATGGTGCCGGAGCCGAATTTGCCCCGGATGCTGTCCACTGCGTGATCCAGTTTTTTGCCCCGCTCTTTCTCCTTGTCGGCAAAAAGCGACTGCTGAACATATTCGTCCCGGGTCAATTCCGTCAGAGAAATTCCCAGCAGGCGAAGCGGCGTATGTCCGTCCCACAGATGCGTGAACAGGCTTTTGGAAATGCGAAAGATCTCGTTGGTAATATCAGTGGGCTCCGGAAGCGTCCGCTGGTGGGACTTATCCTTAAAATCATTCGCCCGGATGGTAACGCAAACACAGTAGGCCCGTACACCGTCCGCGCGCATACGGGAAGCCACGCTGTCTGCCAGCGCCAATAAAACCCGGTTCGCCTCTTCCGCAGAACAGATGTCCTGAGCCAGCGTGGTAGAATTGCTGTATCCCTTGGCTTCTCCCTGCTGGGAGAGGACCGGTGTTTGGTCGATTCCGTTGGCATATTCATGCAGCTGCCGGCCAAGCTTTTGCCCGATCAGCGCCTGGATAAAGGAAAGGTTTGCCCGGGCCAAATCGCCGATGGTTCCAATTCCTCCTTTTTGAAGCCGCTGCGCCGTGGCGCGGCCCACCGTAAAAAGCGCTCCAACCGGAAGCGGCCAAAGTTTTTTTGGAACCTCCTGCAAAAAAAGGGTATGGACTTTATCCGGTTTTTCAAAATCGCTGGCCATTTTTGCCAGAAGCTTGTTGGATCCAATACCGATGTTGACAGTAAATCCCAATGTATCCCGAATCTCATTTTTGATTTGGCCGGCGATGGCTACCGGGTCTGGATACAGTTGCCCGGTGCCGCTCATATCCAAAAAACATTCATCGATGGAAAATTTTTCGACCGTCGGCGCATATTTGCGGCAAATGTCCATGAACGCTTTGGAACTTTGCTCGTACAAACGAAAATCCGGTTTGGCAAGATAAAGCTGCGGACATTTTCGCAGCGCCATGGCGACCGGTTCTCCCGTCTGCACCTGATATTGTTTCGCCGGAATCGATTTGGCCAGGATTACACCGGTCCGTTTTTCCCGGTCGCCGCCGATGGCCGAGGGAATCAGCCGGATATCCGCTTCCCCATTGGCCACGCGACGGGCTGCTTCCCAGGAAAGGTACGCGCTGTTGACATCCACGTGAAAAATAAGCGGTTCCATCCGATCCTCCCTTTTCTTTCAAACAATCCGTACCAGGAAAAGGAACCCGCTTGCCCTTTATTTCCCGGCAGGAGGCAATGACCAGCCCCTAAAAATGTCCAGCTTTTCTTTCATTTCTTTTTTATTTTACCCCAATCAAATGTTCGATGCAAGGCAGGCCCCTCGTTTTCAAAGGCCTGTTTTAGGGCGTTTGCCGTCTACAGTCCATGGGGCAAATCTTTTGCGAAACACTTTCGAAGAATGCCGACCGCCTTTTTTTCAATGCGGGATACATAAGAACGGGAAATGCCCAAAATCGCCGCGACTTCCCGCTGGGCCATAGGTGTTTTTCCATCCAGTCCGTAGCGCAGGCGGATCACCTGCTGTTCCCGTGGGTCCAGCTCCTGGCTGATGTAATGGTGCAATCGGTCGCTTTTCAGCTTGCGGTCCACATCCTCCAGGATATCGGTGTCCTGCGCCATGATATCCATCAGGGTCAGCGCGTTTCCGTCTGTGTCCACGTCGATCGGGTCTTGTATGTACAGATCCTGCGCGTATTTTTTCCGCCCTCGAAAATACATCAGGATCTCATTTTCAATACATCTGGAGGCATAGGTCGCAAAACGAATTCCTTTCTCTGCATCAAAAGTCCCCACCGCTTTGATCAATCCGATGGTACCGATGGAAATCAAATCTTCCTGCTCTTTATAAGAAGCGTAATACTTTTTTATAATGTGCGCCACCAGCCGAAGATTATGCTCGATAAAATAATCCCTTGCCTGCCGGTCACCCGCTTTGATCTTTTTTAAACATTCCCGCTCCTGAGCGGCAGTCAGGGGGCGGGGAAAGGACCCGGACGCAGTCAGATGCAGCGCAAAATACAAAAAGCCGCCCGCAAGGGCGGATAGCCAAACGGATAACATAACTCCTCCTTATCTGACCTGCCGAAAGCAAAATCAATGCCGCCTGTTCCTGCCGGCGGCCTGCCGAAAATAGCCTTTTTGAAAACAAAAAGCCTTATTTCAGCTTATGCGCGGTCCTAGGTTTCGTGCGCGTCCCAAAAACAAAAGATGCGCCTGTTGCGGGAAAAAGGCGAATATGTTACACTATTGGGCAGAAAACGGAGGGGTCAAAAATGCTGGAATCGCTGCTGCGGCTGCCTACCTGCTGGGAACAGCTGCAAAAAACCAATAAGCCGGTCGTGATGTATGGGATGGGAAACGGTGCCGACCACATTCTGCGCCATCTGGACCGGATGGGCGTATCGGTATGCGAGTTTTTTGCCAGCGATTCTTTTGTTCGGGGCCACAGCTTCCATGGCAAACGGGTCAAAAAGCTCTCGGAGATCCAATCCCAATACAAAGATTTCGTCATTGTTACCGCTTTCGCCGTTCAGGACGCGCCCACAATGGACGCCATCTTCCGGCTGGATCGCCAATATGAACTGTACGCCCCCGATGTTCCCGTCGCCGGCGACGAGTTGTTCGACCGGGATTTTTTGGATGCCCACCTGACAGAAGCGCAGGCCGCATACGACCTTTTGGCGGATGAAAATTCCCGGCAGATCTACCGGGATCTGATTGCCTATAAGCTCACCGGAAAAATAGCCTACTTGGCTTCTACCGCGTCGCCCCGGGAAGAGGCCTTTTCTTCCCTGCTTCGGTTGGGGAGCGAAGAATCCTATGTGGATCTGGGCGCTTATAACGGCGATACGTTGGAGGAATTTTTCCGTATGACCGGCGGGCAGTTCGCTTCTGTTGACGCTATGGAGCCAGACGCTAAAAACTTCCGCAAACTTTGCGATCGGGCCCAGCGGCTGGGCATATTCCACGACAACCGGGTACGGCTGTGGAATCTGGCCGTCTGGGACGACCGGGCACAACTTTCCTTCGCGGTGAAAGCAGGGCGCAGTTCCTCCGTTTCCGCCGATGGCCGAAAAATCCCGGCAGACTCGGTGGACAACCTGATGGGCCGCGCGCCGGTGACCTTTCTGAAAATGGATGTGGAAGGCAGCGAGGCCCACGCTCTTTTGGGCGCGGCCAACACCATCCGGCGGCATAAGCCGAAGCTGATGATCTCCGCTTACCACCGCAGCGAGGACCTGTTCGCGCTTGCGCTGCAGCTGCAGCGCATCCAACCGGGATACCGGCTTTATTTGCGCCGTTTTCCGTATATTCCGGCCTGGGAAATCAATCTGATCGGGCTGTGGGAGGGCTGATATTGGAGCGTTTTCTGTATTCGGACGACAACAAGCGCTACCACACCTGGAATTACTATCTTCGCCATCGCTACGGTAAAAAGGTGTGCAAAATCCCCCTCAATGCCGGATTCTCCTGCCCGAACCGGGATGGGACCTGCGGCGTGGGCGGCTGCGCTTACTGCTCGGGGCTGCAAAGCGGTGATTTCGGCGGCGATCCTGCCTGCTCCATCGAGACGCAGTTTGCCCAGATGAAAGCGATTTTCGACCAAAAGTGGCCCGGTTCCTGCTACATCGCCTATTTTCAAGCCGGAACCAACACCTATGCTCCGGTAAATGTGCTGCGAAAAACTTTTGAGCCGGCGTTGGCTTTGCCCGGCGTGGTGGGGCTTTCGGTGGCTACCCGGGCTGACTGTCTGCCAAAGCCGGTACTGGACTATCTGGAAGAACTCTCCCTCCGCACCGATTTGACAGTGGAATTGGGCCTGCAAACCGTTCATGACCAGACAGCCCGGCGCATCAACCGGGGACACGATTATCATACGTTTCTGCGCGGATACGGCGAACTGACCCGCCGCGGCATCCCGGTGTGTATCCACCTGATCAACGGCCTGCCGGGAGAAGACCTGGACATGATGCTCCAGTCGGTCCGGCAGGTGGCGGCGCTGCGGCCTTTCGCGGTCAAGCTGCACCTTTTGCACCTGCTGCGGGAAACGCCGCTCGCCGCCCAATACAAAGCGCACCCGTTTCCCCTGCTGAAAAAGGATGAATATGTCCGGCTCATCTGCGACCAGCTGGAACTGCTGCCTCCTCAAACGGTCATCCAACGGCTCACCGGCGACGGTGACCGACGGGCGCTGATCGGCCCACTGTGGAGCCTGCGCAAACGGGAAGTGCTCAACGCCATCGACCAGGAAATGGTCCGGCGGGACACGGTGCAGGGCGCCCGGTTTTTTCAAAAACCTCAAAGGAACAAGGAGGAAACCTTTTAATGCAAAGCATTCTGCAAACGGCAAAAGAACTTTTGCTTCCCGCCCTGCGGCCCGGCGGCACAGCGGCGGATTTTACCATGGGCAACGGTCACGACACGCTGTTTCTCAGCCAGGCCCTGCCCGAAGGAAAGGTTTGGGCCTTCGATATCCAGCCTGCCGCTTTAAAAGCAACGAAATCCCTTCTAAAACAAAACGGCGCAGGGGACCATGTGCAGCTGATTTTGGACAGTCACAGCAACCTGGACCGGTATATCAAAGAACCTTTGGACGCCGGCATGTTCAACCTGGGGTATCTTCCCTGGGCGGATAAAACAGTGACCACCCGGCGGGAAACCACGCTGGAAGCGGTGGACAAAGCGCTCTCCCTGCTGCGGGTAGGCGGTGTACTGGTTATCGTCGTTTATCCCGGCCATGAAGAGGGCCGGCTGGAAGGGGAAGCGCTGCAGCAAAAGCTTTCCGGTCTTGACCCCAAACGGTTTGACGTTCTGCTTCACCGGCTGATCCACGTGCCGGACTGCCCTTACATTTTAGCGGTAGAACGACGGAAATAACCTGTCCAACGCAAAAATCCCCGGCAAGGGAATTTCCTTTGCCGGGGATTTTTTGATCTTTCATAAAGCCATCCTTTTTACCGCTCCATCCGATCCGCTTGCGTAATCGGCCGAATGACCCGGCAGGGCACCCCTGCGGCCAAAACGCCCGGTGGGATATCCCGGGTGACCACACTGCCGGAGCCGATCACCGCGCCGCAGCCGATGGTAACACCGCCGTTTAGGATCACTCCGCCGCCCAGCCACACGTCGTCCTCCACTGTGATGGGTTTGGCGTATTCCAGATTGTATCGCCGGCCGGTTTCGTCGGTGCGGACATTCCGCTCTTCGGCCAACAGCGGATGCAGCGCCGTAAAGAAAGAAGCGCCCGGTCCCACCATCACGTTGGAGCCGATGCGGATGGGAGCGCAGTCAAGAAATACCGCATTGAAATTGAAATAGCAGTTATCCCCCACATAAGTGTTGCAGCCGTAATCAAACCGTACCGTTGCCCGAAAGGTCACATGCTCTCCCATTTTTCCCAAAAGCATCTGCAAAATCTCCCGCTGAGCAGCGGCATCTTCCTTTTGCAGCCGGTTGAACCGTTCTACCAGTTGGAATGCCCGCTGCCGCAGGCAGGCCAATTCCCGGTCGGAAGGGTCATACAGTTGCCCGGACAGCATTTTTTCTCGTTCGGTCATGGTTTGTCCTCCTTTTGCCGGATCCGCTTAAATCATTCCCGGCAAAAACCGGGCAAAATCTGCTCCACACGATAAGGGCCAGCTTCCGGTCCGACAGGGGCCGCTACCGCGCCAAACAGCGGGCCAGCCAGTTCAGTCCGGCAGCCAAGCCCCAGCTGTAGGCCAACAGAGCAAGCGGTTTTCCAAACAGGATGATGAGAAGAAATTTTCCAAACTTCATGGGCGTCAGGCCCGCAAGCAGACAAAGGAAATCGTCCGGCGCCACCGGAAAGAAGATTGCCAGCGCAAAATACAGATCAAACCTGGGAGAATCCAGCCATTTGATGTATCTTCCCCACATTTTCTCAGAAACCGAGCGTTCCACAAAAGGGCGTCCATGCTGCTTTGCCAGTGAAAAATTGATGCAGGAACCCACACAGATCCCGATATAGTTTAAAAGAAATCCCCACAATGGGCCAAATAGAAGAACCCCCGCCACACAGGTCAATCCGCCGGGGATGATGGGAAACACCACCTGCACCACCTGGATCCCTACAAAGGCCAGCGGCGCCCAAATCCCTGCGCCGCGCAAAAACATCTGCAGGGTTTCCGGCGATGTGAATACTCCCATCCGCAACCCGATGAGCACCAGCACCAGCGAAACGATGATCCCGATGACCGTTATTGTTGTGCTGACAACTTTACTTCCTCGGATACTCATAAATGCAGATCACCCCGTGCCGGCTGCCGCTGCGGCAGCAAAGAAGCGTAACAATTTTTCCAATAGGAAAGTACTGCCTCTTTGGTATAGCGCTGATGCCCCTCGGCAGACCGGGCGGTGGCAGCCGCATGGACTGCAGGATCGGTCAGTGCGCGCAGCTGACCGACAAAACCGTCCACATCGCTGGCGGCCGTATAGTATCCTTCCAAAATGCAGGGATACAAATCCAGATCCCGCACTAGGATCGGCTTATGGCAGCACATGGCTTCCAGCAGCGTCATGGGAAACAGTTCATCATAAGACGGCAGAAAAAAGACATCCGCCGCATTGTAAAGTCCATTCATCTTTTCCCGCGGAACAATGCCGGTAAGTGTCACATTGGCAGGCGGATTCTCTGCCGCGCGGCTGATCTCATCATAACCATCGGTCATTTTGCCAAAGGAAAATCCCCCTGCCCATACAAACTGCATGTCCGGGCAGCGGCGGGCGGCTTCCAGAAAGTCCAGAAATCCTTTTCTCTTTTGCATCTGCCCGGCGCACAAGACTGTGAATTTTTCCGTATCCAGGCCGAATTCCCGGCGGACGGCCATTCTTTCTTCCTCGCTCATAGGATAAAACTTCTCATCGTCCACAAAATTGGGGATATACTCAATCTTTTCCTTGGGGATCCCGCAATCCACCAGCTTCGGGATAAAGGATGGATTGACCACAATCAATCTGTCCATGGACCGGTAAAAAAGCAGAACATATTTGCACAGTAGTTTCTGAATGGGCCGGGGCAGCCGGATGGAACCCTCCAGCGTTTGGGGCAGGAAATGGACATATCCGATGCATACCGCAGAAGTGGCCCAGCTGCGCAGCAGATAGGTGGGATTGATCGTATGGAAATGCAGGATATCTGCTTTTTTCCAGCTGTTGACCACAACCGTATAATCGGGGCCGAGCCCTTCGCTGACCAGTTTGGTTTGCTCTTCAAAAGCGGAAAGAACCCCATGCCCTTTGGTCAGTCCCGCCTGGGACAGCATGTTGATGCAAATCATATGGCATCCCCCTTTTTTCTTTCTGTCTCTTCCTCTGTTGAGAGAACGACCGGGAAGCTGTCTTTTCTTCATAGATTTCAAAGCTGTATCCATATTTTCTTTCTCTCTCAAAGCCTCTCGCCCTCTTCTAAAACCAAAACCGAGTCCTTTCCGTAAAAAATATTCCTTTTTATTTCTCAAAAAACGCTTTTTACTGTTTCCTCCATTAAAAGTTCTAACCGCCGTAAAAACAGATGATAATCCTATTATAGCTAAAATAACCGTTCGGTGACAGCATATTTCATAAAAGGAAAATATTCCTCTCCGTTTCAAAAATGGTTTTTTGTTTTCGGTCTTGTTCCATTTTCAGTTTTTACGGTTTTACGAACCATTTATCATCAAAATATTGCAAAATCCCACGTCCGAAAAAAGCAAAAGAAGTGTTGCCGCCTTATCGCTCGGCTTTTCTGTTTTTGCCAATCCAAAAGCAGAGCCCGAGAATCACTGTCCCGTGCTCTGCTGCTTGCTCCTGTCCGTTTTCCCTTCTTGTAAAGAACGGTGATAATCTGCAACAATATCTTCCATGGTAATTCTTTCTAAGCTGTCACATAAATCCTTTTTAATTTTTTGATAAGAAGCATCCAGCACATTATGAAAGACCGGAAGCGCAGGCTTGGTCCCGAAAGCAAATGACAACTGCGTCGGCTGCGGACTTTGCGCCGGAAATTGTCCGGCACAGGCAATCAGCACGGAAAACCTAAAAAACGCAGACAAGGATAAATGCATTTCCTGTATGCGCTGTGTTGCAAAATGCCCGCAGTCAGCTCGTAAGGTAAACGCGGCCATGGTTTCTGCCATCTCATTGATGTTGAAAAAAGCTTGTTCCGAAAGGAAAAACAACGAACTTTATCTGTAAAAAAGAGCGGGTTTCATTACCCGTAATATAGCAAAAACCGCTAATTCAGTCAAGATAAAAAGAGCATACGGACTGTTTCCGGCGGCTGTTCTTCATCTGGCCAATCCGCAAAAGCAAGAGGACGATAGCATTTCGGCTATCGTCCTCTTTTCATCCATACATTAAAATACAGCTGTCTTCGTTTTTTACCGGTCCAGCTCCCGCAGTGCGTCGATCAATTCCGTTTTCTGTGCGGATTTTTCATCCTTTTTTTTGACGACTCTGGCCGGGACACCCGCCACTACCATGCCGGGCGCCACATCCTCTATTACCACCGACCCGGCGGCCACAACAGCGCCCTCACCGATGCGCACCCCTTCGATGACCACCGCGTTTGCGCCGATAAGCACATTGTCCTCTACGACGACCGGCGTAGCGGATGGCGGCTCCACCACTCCTGCCAGCACTGCGCCGGCGCCGATGTGGCAGCGTTTTCCAACAATGGCCCGGCCGCCCAACACCGCGCCCATATCGATCATGGTCCCTTCTCCGATCACCGCTCCGATGTTGATGACCGCTCCCATCATAATCACAGCGCTATCGCCGATTTCTACCTGCTCTCGGATGATGGCGCCCGGTTCAATGCGGGCATGGATCTCCTTTTTGTCCAGCAAGGGAATGGCGGAATTGCGGGCATCGTTCTCCACCTGTTGGGAGAGGATTTTTTCCCGGTTTTGCTCCAGTACCGGGCGGATATCCTCCCAGTCGCCGAAAACGACTGAGAAGCCGTTTCCGCCCAAAAACTGCTGCGCGCCGGGAAACTCCACCGGCTGCGATGTTTGCAGCCAAACCCGCACCGGCGTCTTTTTCGGGGAAGAGCGAATGTATTCAATGATCTGATAAGCGTCCATGCCTAATCCATCCTTTCTGTATCTGCTGTGGAAAACAGGATTTCATCCAATGTATAAAATCCCGGGGCTTTGCCCGCCAGCAGCGAGGCCGCCTTCACCGCGCCCGCGGCAAAGATCCGGCGGCTGGCGGCAGAGTGGGTGATGGAAAGGGTCTCGTCCTCCCCAAAGAAATACACCGTATGCTCTCCGGCCACAGTGCCGCCCCGCAGCGCGAATATACCCATCTCATCCCGGCCCCTGGCCCCGCAGAATCCATCCCGCCCCGTGATTCGGCGAAGCGTATGGCCGGGGTCCAGCGCGTCGGCCAGCAGTTTGGCGGTACCGCTGGGTGCGTCTTGCTTTTGATTGTGGTGTTTTTCCACCAGTTCCACGTCAAAATCCGTCCGCAGCGCCGGACCGAACAGCGCAAGAATCCGCCGCATAAGGGCGATGCCCAGGCTGTAGTTGGCCGAATACAAAACCGGCGCCGTCTCTCCCAGCTGCCGCAGGGCGGAAAACTGCTCTTCTCCGTATCCGGTGGTTCCGCTCACCAACGGCGTGCCGGTCCGGCGGACATAATCCGCCAGCGGCTCCAGCATGCCCGGATGGGAAAAGTCGATTACCGCATCCGCTTTTTCCAGCGTTTCCAGCTTTTTTGCATCCGGCCCGTCCAGCGCGGCCAGAATCTCCCATCCTTTCTGCAGGGCCAGCTCTTCGACCATCCGGCCCATCTTTCCATGTCCTGTCAGCAGGATTTTCATCTGTCGCCCTCCTATGATGATCGTTGTCCGTTCCTATTTTACGAAAAGCCCGGCTTGTCTCATGAGTCCGGCCAGTTTCACGCGGTGTTCGTCAGTCATGGGACACAGCGGGAGCCGGTATCCGCCCACATTCATTCCCATGAGGTTCATGGCCTCTTTTACCGGAATGGGGTTGACCTCCATGAACAGGCCGTTGATGAGATCCAGGTATTTTAACTGCGCGGCCAGCGCCTGCTCGCGCCGTCCCTCCAGATAATCGGTCACCATCTGATGGCAGGCGGCGGGCATAATGTTCGCCCAGACCGAGATGACCCCGCTGGCTCCCAAAGACAGCAGCGGCAGGGTGATATCGTCGTTGCCGCAGAACATTTGGAAATCGTCGGACAGATACCGGGCGATTTTGGTCGCGTAGGAGATGTCGCCGCTGGCCTCTTTGATGCCGCAGATATTAGGATGCTTTGCCAGCCGGGCCACCGTCTCCACCGGAATCGCGCATCCGGTGCGGCCGGGGACATTGTATAAAATCACCGGCACGTCTACCGCGTCGGCCACATCGGCAAAGTGGCGGTACATGCCCTCGGCGTTGGCCTTAATGTAGTAGGGGGTGATGCACAAAAGGGCGTCGGCGCCCATTTTTGCATACTTCACGCTTTTTTCCATCTGGGTCTCGGTAGAGTTGGACCCGCTTCCCGCGATCACCGGCACACGGCCGGCTACCCGATCGATGGTAAAGCGGCAGACCTCGTCGTCCTCCTCATGGCTCATGGTAGAGGACTCGCCGGTGGTGCCCAGCACCAGGATCCCGTCGGTCCCCTGGGCGATATGCCAATCCAGGATTTCGCCCAGCCGCTCAAAATTTACCGTTCCGTCTTCATGAAAGGGCGTAACCAGCGCCACGATTGATCCTTGCAGTTTCATATCTCATACTCTCCTTTTAAAATCCGTTCTGCCGGTCCGCTCATCCACACGCTGCCATCCTCTTGGATTTGGATGACAAGGCGGCCTTTCGGCAGCTGTATTTCCACTTCGTTTTCACAGTATCCTTTGCGGTACGCGTCCAGCGCCGCGGCACAGGCCCCGGTCCCACAGGCCAGTGTCATCCCAACGCCCCGCTCCCAGGTACGCATCCGGATGGTGCGCCGGTCCAGCACCTGTACCATGTTGACGTTGGTTTTTTCCCGGTACAGCGGGCTTTCGCAGATAAGGCCCGCGATCCGCTGGGTTTCGGAATCCTCCGGATCTTCCACAAACCAAACCGTGTGGACAGTGGACATGAAAAAGCTGTCCACCAAAACCGTTTTTCCTTCCACCTGCACCGGAAAGTCCAGCGCCGGTCCGGCGGATTCCACCCCGATCGACTCCGGCGCAAAATCCGCTTTGCCCATGGCTACCTGTGCCAGAAACGGCTCCCGGCTTTTGACCGTCCCCGTCTTCACCCCCGCCAGGGGCTCCACATCGAACCGGTCCGTGTCCACAATGCCCTCGTCCAGGCAGAATTTTGCGAAACAGCGGATGCCGTTGCCGCACATGGGCGCGCGGGAACCGTCGCAGTTGTAAAAGACCATGGTCAGCGGTTTTTCCCGGACCAGGATCAGCCCGTCGGCGCCGATGCCGGTATACCGGTCGCAGATCGCCGGGATGAACCGGCTCAGGTCATACCCTGCGGTGTCGTTCTCCCGCAGGATCAAAAAGTCATTTCCGCAGCCGTGGTATTTTGTCACAGCCAGCATAAAAAAATCCTCCTTACACCGGATATTGGGGTATGGCGGCACTGTTTCATCAGGGCGGCCACGCCGAAATCCACGGCATAGCTGCCCGCCGCCATCACCTCCCGCGCAAAGAGGAAATCGATTCTGTTCATAAAAGTCTCTCCCCCGTTCAGATTACGCCCGCCTTTTTGCATTGTATGCGCCGAAAAGGGCGGTTTCGCCCTGAATTGCGGCAAAACAAAAAGGCCGGACAGGGGAGCGCCCCTTACCGACCCGATACAATACGGCCTGCCCCGCCTGCGGGACAAGGCTTTGTGTTTGTATTAGACGTCAAGATAGCACTCCTGCATTGGATTGCAGACAGTCTTACGGATGTTCTCCGCAAGCCCACCGGCCCGGCACGCCTGCCCGGACCAGTTCGGCAAAATTGCTTTTCCAAATCCCTCATCGCCTGCCAGCTAAGGACTGGATCGTCGTTTTTGCGCCTCTATCAATTTAATCCGCATCATAACACGCTTTTTTAAAAGCAACTCCTATCCGCAAAAAAGGAGCTTTTCACATAAACGCCCCTGTCGGTTTTCCTTTTTTTCATTTATTTTGCAAGAAAACTCCTATTTTTGCAGAAAAATGGTATATTCATACCATTTTCCCAAACCATTCCTCTTGCCGCATTTTCTTAAAAATTGCTTGCATCTCAGACAAGGCCAACATATAATAGCCTAAAACTTGAGGGAGGGGTCTTTCATGCTGCAACAGCTTACCGCTCACCGCCGGTCACTGCACCGCATCCCGGAGTTGGATAAAAATCTGCCCAAGACAAAAGACTATCTTCTTTCGCAGCTGGCGCCTCTGCACTGCCGGATCATTGAGCCGGAAAACTGCGCCGTCCTGGCCTTTTTCGACGCGGGCAAACCGGACACCGCCGCTTTTCGCAGTGATATGGACGCGCTGCCGATCGAAGAGAAAACCGGTCTGGATTTCTGCTCCGGTCATCCGGGCCAAATGCACGCCTGCGGCCATGACGGGCATATGGCAATGCTTTTGTGCCTGGCCGAATATGTCGACGCGCATCTGACCGAACTTCCCCGCAATGTCCTTTTGGTGTTTCAGCCTGCGGAAGAAACCACCGGCGGCGCCCGGGATATCTGCCGTACCGGCGTTTTCCCGGCACTCAATGTCCGCCATATTTTCGGCATCCATCTCTGGCCGGACCTGCCCGCCGGAGTCATCGGCACCCGCAGCGGCCCCATGATGGCCCGTTCCAGCGAGGCAACGGTCGAGATCATCGGGAAAAGCGCCCACATCGCCAAATGGCAGGAAGGGACCGACGCGTTGGCCGCAGCGGCGGAGTTTATCCGCCGGGCCTATGACATGGCCGATTCGGAACTCCCCGCCGACTGGTACCGGGTGTTCAAATTCGGCCGCATGCAAAGCGGTACCGTGCGCAACGCAGTCAGTGCCCATACCCTTCTGGAAGGGACACTGCGCACCTTTCAGGACGAAGCGTTCGACCACATCACCCACCGTGCTGCCGAGATTGGTCGGGAGATGGAGCAGGAGACCGGATGCCGGTTTTCGGTGCGATTCAGCGAAGGATACCCCCCTGTTTACAACGATCCCGCACTGTATGACCGGGTATCCGCCGCACTTGGCCCTGACGGATTTGTTCCGCTGCCCGTACCGGCCCTGATCGCCGAGGATTTTTCCTTTTATCAGCAGGTGCTGCCGGGGCTGTTCTTTTTCCTGGGAACCGGCGGGGACCAGCCGCTTCATTCCGACCGGTTCCAATTTGACGAAGCCGTACTGGAACAGGGCGTATTTTTGTATCAAAAGCTTTTGTGGATTTGATTTTTCCACCCACTTTTGGCCTGCTGTGGAAAACGGCAGGCTTTCCAAGGAGGGATCCCCGTGGTCGAGACCATGAACGCCGTTTTGCTGCACTGCCAGCCCAGCGGCATCCGAAAATTCACCGCTCTGGCCAAAGAGGAGCCGGGATGTCTCTTCCTTACCATCGGCGAGCCGGACTTCAACACCCCGGACCCGGTCAAGGAAGCTGCCAAGGACGCGCTGGATCAAAACCTCACCCACTATCCGCCGGGGGTGGGCGAGTCGTATCTGCTGGAGCGCATCTCCCGGTTTGAGAGAGAGCATAACGGCGTATCCTATTCGCCGCAGGAGATCATCGTCACCGACGGGGCTACCGAAGGGCTGTATCTGGCGCTTCGGGGGATTCTCAATCCCGGTGACGAAGTAATCGTACCCATCCCGGCTTTCGGTCTGTACGAACCGCTGGTCACCCTCTCCCAAGGCCGTTATGTACCGATGGACACCTGCGCCGACGGATTCCAGATCACAGCACAGAACCTGTCCCGGCACATCACTGCCAGGACAAAAGCCATCCTGCTCAATTCGCCCAACAACCCCACCGGCGCAGTCTACACACTACAATCGCTGGAGGCGGTCTATCAGGCAGTAAAGGACCGGGATATCTTTGTCATCTGCGACGATGTATACGCCCAGCTGGTCTACGGGCCGTATCAAAGTTTTTCCCGGTATCAGGATCTGCGGGAAAAGATCATCCTTGTGCAGAGTTTTTCCAAGCCGTACGCCATGACAGGCTGGCGGGTGGGATATCTTTGCGCCGACCGGCCAGTCATTGAGCAGTTGGCGAAACTTCACTCCTATACGGTGGTGTCTGCTGTCTCTTTCCTGCAAAAAGGCTGTGCCGCCGCGCTGGATTACGATCCGTCAGAAATGATAAAGACCTATCGCCGCCGCAGGGATTATGTTTACGGGCGGCTGCTTGACATGGGTATGGAAGTACAGAAGCCCGACGGCGCTTTTTATCTGTTCCCGTCCATCCGAAAATACCAAATGGATTCCGAGACCTTCTGCCTGCGGATGATCCGCGAGGGCAAGCTGGCGGCGGTGCCCGGCTCCTGCTTTGGGGCGGATGGATATATCCGCTTGTCCTACTGTTACGCGGACGAGCAGCTGCGCCAAAGCCTGGACCGGCTGGAATCGTTTTTAAAAACGCTTTCGCAGCGGTAAAAAATAGCCGGATCTATACAAAAAAGCCACCCTTTGCAGGGTGGCTTTTTCTATGCGTTTATTCTTCTATTTCCACTTTGATGTGCAGCTCTTCCAGCTGTTTTTCACTTACCTTGCCGGGCGCGCCCATCATAATATCCTGGGCGTTTTTATTCATGGGGAAGGGGATGATCTCCCGGATAGACTCCTCACCGGCCAAGAGCATCACGATCCGGTCCACACCGGGGGCGATGCCCGCATGGGGCGGCGCGCCGTAGGTAAAGGCGTTATACATGGCCGGGAATTTGGATTTTACATCCTCTTCGCCCAGGCCCACCAGTTCGAATGCCCGGATCATAATTTCCGGATCATGGTTTCTCACCGCGCCGGAGGAAAGCTCCACGCCGTTGACCACCAAATCGTACTGATCCGCCGTAATGGTCAAAGGATCGATTTCGCCGTTGTGCGCTTTTTCCAGAATCTCCAGTCCGCCGGAAGGCATGGAGAACGGGTTGTGGCAGAATTCCAGCTCGCCGCTTTCCTCGCCGATCTCGTACATGGGGAAGTCCACGATCCAGCAGAACTCGTATTTTTCTTTATCCATATGGTTGGGGCAGAACGCGCCCAGCTTGTTGCGGAACACGCCGGCGGTTTTCTGCGCTGCCAGCTTTTTGCCGGCGGTAAGTCCCACAAAGCAGCCGGGGACAAGGCCCAAAGCCTTTACGACTTCATCCTTGATGGGCGCCACAAATTTGGCAATGCCGCCGACGATTTCGCCGTTTTCGTCATAGCGGAACCAGTATCCTTTGTTGCCGGACTGGACCTCCACCTCGGCGCACAGTCCATCGATCTGTTTGCGGGTGCCGGTGAAGTCGGTAACCACGATGGCCTTGACCACGTTGCCCTCAAAAGGCCCGAAGCCGCAGCCGGACAGCAGCTCCGTCGCGTCCTGCACCGTTAAATCGATGCGCAGGTCAGGCTTGTCCGAACCGTAGGTCTCCATGGCGTCATTAAACGAGATGCGCCGAAACGGTGCTTTGGAAGCGGTATTGTAGGTGCCGTATTTGGCAAAAATCGGCGGAAACACATCCTCGATCACCGAGAATACATCCTCCTGGGTGGCAAAAGCCATCTCCATATCCAGCTGATAGAATTCGCCGGGGGAACGGTCGCCCCGGGCGTCTTCATCCCGAAAGCAGGGTGCGATCTGGAAATAACGGTCAAAACCGGAGGTCATCAAAAGCTGTTTAAACTGCTGCGGCGCCTGGGGCAGCGCGTAAAACATCCCCGGATGCTTACGGGCCGGAACCAGATAGTCCCGGGCGCCCTCAGGAGAAGACGCAGTCAGAATCGGGGTGGTGATTTCCAGAAAATCGTGCTCCATCATGGCTTTACGCAAAGCGGCGACCACGTTGCAGCGCAAAACGATATTCTGTTTGATCGCCGGGTTGCGCAGATCCAGATAGCGGTAGCGCAGCCGCTGGGTCTCGTCCGCCTCTCGGCTGCGGTTGATCTCAAAGGGAAGCTCGTTGTGGCGGCAGCGGCCCAGTACCTTGATCTGGGAGGGAACCACTTCGATGTCGCCGGTAGGCTGCTTGGGATTTTTGCTGGAACGCTCCCGCACAACGCCGGTGACCTGCAGGGTCGTTTCCTTATTGAGGCCTTTGACCAGTGCCAGAAGCTCGGCGTCCTCTACCACCAGCTGGGTGGTGCCGTAAAAATCGCGCAGGACAACGAAGGCCAGACTTCCGCCCACCTCACGGACATTTTCCATAAAGCCCGCCAGCGTCACGGTCTGACCCGCGTGCTCCAGCCGCAGCTGGCCGCAGGTATGGGTTCTTGACTGCATCATGATCATCATACTCCTATCTTTTTCGGGGATCTGATCCTCGGTTTTATTCATCTTTCAGCGCGCCGGCCACATCTTCCAGGCGGCTTGCGTAAATCGCCTGCACCAGGCTGTCCGGCTCCGACGGATCCGCATTCAGCCGGATCTCGGTGACAGTGCCATCGTCCATCTTTTTCAGCTTCACTGTTCCCGCTTCCAATTCGCTGTCGCCAATGATCGCGGAGAAGCGCGCGCCCAGCTTGTTGGCGAACTTCATCTGCGCCTTGACCGACCGGCCCATGGTGTCGCACTCGGCCCAGAATCCTTCATCCCGCAGCTGCGTCACCAGCTGCGCCGCCTTGGCGCCTGCCGCGTCGCCCATGCTGCCGATGAACGCCATGCACTCCGGCTGACCCGGGAAGGGGCTGCCGCAGGCCTCCATGGTCATAAGGATACGCTCCAATCCCATGGCAAAGCCGATTCCGGGCAGCGACGGGCCGCCCAGCTGCTCAATGAGTCCGTCATACCGGCCGCCGGCACAGATGGTGCTCTGCGCGCCGATTTTGTCGGTGACAAATTCAAATACGGTTTTGGTGTAATAATCCAGTCCGCGGACGATTTTGGGGTTGATGACATAAGGGATCCCCATCGCGTCCAGCCGTGCCTTGACCTGCGTAAAGTGGTCGGTACATTCCTCGCACAAAAAGTCCAGCATCATGGGCGCGCCTTCGCCGATCTGCTGGCAAATAGGGCTTTTGCAGTCCAACAACCGCATGGGATTGCGCTCCAACCGGTCTTTGCAGGTATCGCACAGCTCCTCCCGGCGGGCGGCAAAATGGTCGTGCAGCGCCTTTTGATATCTGGCCCGACAGGTGGGGCAGCCAATGGAGTTTAGCTCCAGCTGCGCTTCGATTCCCAACTCCCGGAACATGTGAAACACCATAGAGATCACTTCCGCGTCGCTGGCGGCGGCGGGAGAACCAAGCATCTCCACGCCGAACTGGTGGAATTCCCGCAGGCGGCCCGCCTGGGGTTTTTCATACCGGAACGCGGACAGCAGATACGCCGCCTTTACCGGAAGCGCATCGCCCAAAAGCCCGTGTTCGATGGCGCTTCGCAGGGTACCTGCAGTCCCTTCCGGCCGCAGGGTAATGGACCGGCCGCCCTTGTCCTCAAAGGTGTACATTTCCTTCTGTACCACGTCGGTGGTATCGCCCACCGAGCGGTTAAACAGCTCCGTATGCTCAAAAGTGGGGACACGGATCTCCCGGAAACCATACAGCCCCGCGATCTCCATTACTTTTTTCTCCAGATACTGCCATTTATAACTTTGGGCAGGCAGTACATCCTGGGTACCTCTGGGCCCCTTGGTTAAAATCGCCATCTTTGCTCCTCCTTTTTGCCATCCGCCAAAAGCGGTCTCATCCTTATGTTTCAAAATCGGACCGAAAAACAAAAACTCCGTCCCTCCCACGCCGGAAGGGACGGAGTATATCCGCGGTACCACCCTTGTTGAGGGCCCTTTCGGCGCCCCCCGCTTAAAACCGTTAACGCCGGCCTTACGGGCAGGACTACCGGTTCCGCAGCCGGAACGTTCCCCCTGCCTGCCGAGCGGGTGTCTGTTTCCTCCTGCCGTTGGCAGCGCCCTTCCAGCCTAAGAGGCGCCTCTCTGTGCCGGCTTTGGCGGAAATTTCCCGTCGAATCCGCATTTGTTCTGTTTTTACCGGTGCTTTTCGCTGCCGGATTGATTTTAGATTATAATACGATTTTCCCCTTTTGGCAAGGGAAAAATCAGAAAAATCCTTTTTCTGCCGCTTTATCCCGCGTGGACGATATTACGCCAATCCAAATCACCGCGTTCCAGCGCGTGGATCAGCGCTTCCGCTGTGGCGATATTCGTCGCCACCGGGATATTATGCACGTCACACAGCCGCAAAAGCTGCGCTCGGTCGCTCTCCGCCTCTTTTTGGGTCAGCGGGTCCCGGAAAAACAAAAGCAGGTCGATCTCGTTACAGGCGATCCGCGCCGCGATTTGCTGATCGCCGCCCTGATCCCCGCTTAAAAAACGGACAATTTCCAAACCGGTTGCCTCCGCCACCATTTTGCAGGTCGTTCCGGAGCCGCACAAAGTATGATGGCTTAAAATGCCACAATAGGCAATGCAAAATTGGACCATCAATTCTTTTTTTGCGTCGTGCGCCGTTAATGCGATCGTCACTGTAGATCATCCTCTCTCTGTTTTTATACGCCCAATTCTACTGTTTGTCCCAAAAGCCGTAAAGCAATATTACGGCAGGCCATTTTTGCGCCGTTTTGCTGCGGCAAAGCCGTTCCCTCGCTCAGACAATAGGAAACCTCCAAATCCTCCGGCACGACCCCCAACAGCTGTGCCCCAACCGTATCAATGGCAAAATCCAGATGGGGAATCGGCCGGCGCCGGAAAAACCGTTTTACATCCAGCCGGTTAACCACCAACCATTGGCGGATCCGCGGCTGCTCGTCCAGCCGGTCAGACACCGCGCGCGCGTCCCGCAGGCAGGGAAGATCCGGTGTTGCAACAATGATCGCCGCGTCTGCCGCGCATTGCGCCGCTTCAAACCACGAGCCGAAGCCCGGAGGCGTTTCGATCAGAATAAAATCAAAAGATCCGGCCAACTCATTCGTTTTTTCTGCGAACACCGCCGGATCATAGAAAAAATCCTGTTCATTGGGTGCCAAGGCCGCCCACAGACCGGGCTCGTCCGGTACCGGCAGGATACAATCTTTTGCCGCGCACCGGCCGGACAAAAAATCAGAAAGGCAGCATACGCCCCGTTCCAGGTCCATCATCAGGTCAAACACGCCAAGGCCAAGCTCCATCTCGATCAGCAGGGTCTTTTGCCCCAGGCGGGCCAGCTCCCGTCCAATCGTAACTGTCAGGCAGGATTTTCCCACCCCTCCTTTTCCGGAAGCAACCATGAAAACCGTTTCTCTTTTTTTCATTGCCATTTTCATCCTTTTTGACGAAATGCACCTAATCAGGATAGATTATAGCACTTTTTCTGTCAAAATAAAATAGAAAAATAAAAATTTCACATTTTCACTCTATTTTTGCCTGTTTTTTTGGTTAAATATACAAATTTTATCTTCCATACGGCATCAGCCGGCTTCCCCGTAAATGCTTAAAGACGTGCGGTTTGGCATACATACCGCGCTTTGCCCCTCCATGGATAAAAATCCAGCGTTTTCGCAAATATGATCGGGACAGGTGACCTGCACAAAACGGATTTTGTGGTTTTCGATCTGAAAGGACACCGGAACCCCGTAATCCTCCTGCAAAGAAAAGATATGGTCCTCTTCTTCCAGTAAATTCAGCCGCATCACTTCTTTGCCGTCAACCATAATGACCGCCAGATTCTGCTCTTTGGGAGGCTGATAGGCAAGCCGGTAAGCAATCCAGCAGCCGGCGGCCAGCAACAGCAGCGCGCCGATGACAGCCCAGTCTTTTTTTCCGAGCGCAAACGATTGTTTTTTTTCCATAGGGTACCTCTCGCAAAAAACAATTTTCAAATGCGGCCTGCGTGGTGCAACGCCTGATATTTTAATAGCCCAATCTGGGTTTTCGCGTCAATGATCTCGCCGTCCAGCACCATCTGCAGCGCCTCGTCCAGCGTGTAGCGCTCCACCGACAAAAACTCATTCTCATCCAGATCCTGTTCCCCAAAGGTCAAATCCGAGGCAAAAAACAGATGGATCACTTCGGTGTCATAAGCGCAGGTGGGGATCAGTTTTCCCATCGAAACAAACCGACCGGCGGTACATCCGGTTTCCTCCCGCAGCTCCCGGCGTCCGCTATTGGCCGGGTCCTCTCCCGGTTCCAGCTTACCCGCGGGCAGTTCCAGCAGCGTCCTGCCAAACGGATAGCGGAACTGCCGGACAAAAAAGATTTTTTCATTCTCGTCCATCGCCAGAATACTGACGCCGCCCGGATGGTCGATCACCTCCCGGAAAGTCTGCTTGCCGTTTTCCAGCTCCACCGTATCCCGGCGCAGGCGGACGACTTTTCCCTCAAAAATACGGGTAGAGTCAATGGTTTTCTCGGTATGAGACATAACATTCTCTCCTCTCTTGCAGAAAAACTGCTCAAAACAGCTTGTTTGTGTCATTCTTTTGAAATATCGAGCCTTGTTCGGCACATATAGTAAAACGAAAATGCTGTGAGGTGATCACTTTGACAGAATCCTTTTATACTATGCCGCCCGTTTTTCCCCGCATCCGGGAAAAAATGCGCTCTTATCAGGCTTTTTGCGATGGGCGAAGCACCGCCGTTTTTCCCATCGGCCGTTCGCTGCTGGGCCGTGGGATATACGCTGTCCGCCTGGGGAATCCCCAGCGCTTTTCCCTGTTTGTCGGCGGCATACACGGTCAGGAATGGCTGGGTGTTTTGCTGCTGTTCCGGTTTCTGGATGACTTATTTTCTAGTATAGCACAAAATCGTCCTCTTGCGGATATCCAAATCAAAAAAGCGTTGGAACATCAAGGACTGGTGGTAATACCCGCTCTGAATCCCGACGGCATTTCCATCGCGCTGGAAGGGGCTGCCGGCGCGCCGGGGATGGAGCGGTATATTACCGCTTTGTGCGGCGGGGATTTTTCCCATTGGCAGGCAAACGCCCGGGGCGTAGACATCAATCATAATTTTAACGCGGGTTTTCCCCTTTGCAAACAAGCGGAACGCGCAGCAGGCATCCTGGGGCCGGGGCCGGGAAAATATGGCGGCGAGCGGCCGGAAAGCGAACCGGAAACACGGGCGATCTGCCGGTTTATCCGCGCTCAGCCGGTGCGGCAGCTATACGCCTTTCATTCCCAGGGAGAGGAAATTTATTACCAATACGGGGAACATACGCCGCCCCGTTCCCCGCTGATCGCCCAGGTGCTGGCTTCCGCCAGCGGATATGCCTTATCCCATCCCACCGGCACCGCCAGCCACGGCGGACTCAAGGACTGGTTTATCGAAGAATTGCACCGGCCGGGCTTTACCATCGAAATCGGCCGCGGCAAAAACCCGCTGCCCATTACCGAGCTGGAGCCGATCTATGCCCGGCTGATTGAGATGCTGCTGGCCGCCATGATTCTTTGATTTTCCCCTGGTTTTCCCGCTGATGTGGAAAAAGCGGAGCGTATTTTTTTCGCTCCGCTTTTTGATTTTACAAGAAATCAATTTTCTTCTGTCGGCTCTTCTTTTTGCTGTTCGATGGCAAAATCAGCAAAATCCTGGACCGCCCGAGCCAGCTTTTCCTCTATTCCCGGGGCGGATTCCGCCGCCGCAGCGGTAGGGGAATTTTCGCCTTCCAAAAGGTCAGATGGCACATTCTCCATCTCGCCTGCGTCTTCCTCTTTCGGTACCCGGGCCAGCGTCACGATCCGGCCGCCCTCCGGTACGCGCATGACTCGAACGCCGCTTCCGTAGCGGGACTGCTGGGTAACATCGTCCGAACTGATGCGGATGATAATGCCGTCGTCGGTAATCATGATGACATCGTCTTCCGGTGTTACCGCTCTCACGGCCGCCACAAGGCCCTTTTCTTCACTGACTTTGTAGTTGCGGATGCCTTTTCCGCCTCTGCTTTGCAGCCGGTACTGGTCAAAGCTGGTGCGGCGGCCGGAGCCTTTTTCGGTCACGGTCAAAAGCGTCGCTCCCTCTTTCACACGGGCCATGCCGATTACTTCATCGCCGTCTTCCAGTTGAATGGATTTTACGCCGCGGGCGGTACGTCCCAGCGGGCGGGCGTCGCTTTCGTTAAAGCGGATTGCCATGCCGTTGCGGGTGGCAATCAAAAGCTCGCTGGCGCCGGAAGTTTCCCGTACCCAGGCCAGTTCATCGTCATCATCCAGGCTGATGGCGATTAACCCTGACTTGCGGACATTTCGGTAGGCCGAAAGCTCGGTGCGTTTGATAATGCCTTTTTTGGTTACCATCACCAAAAACCGGTCATCAACAAAATCGGACACCTTCAAAACGGCGCTGACCTTTTCCTCCTGCTCCAGCGGCAGCAGATTCACGATGTTGGTACCGCGCCCTGTCCGGGAGCTTTCGGGGATCTCATAACATTTTAAGCGGAACAGACGCCCGCGGTTGGTAAAGAAACACAGATAATCGTGAGAGGAAGAGACAAACAAGTCTTCCACCACATCTTCTTCCCGCCGGGTCATGCCGGAAATCCCCCGCCCACCGCGCTTCTGGGTCTTATACACATCTGCCGGCTGCCGTTTGACATAGCCGAAATGGGTCAGGGTGACCACACAGTCCTCCACCGGAATCAAATCTTCAATATCCACCTCGCCGGAAACCGTTTGAATCTCAGTGCGGCGCTCGTCGCCGAATTTGGCTTTCAGCGCGATCAGTTCTTCTTTCACAATGGCATAGATCCGGTTATCATGGGAAAGAATATCTTCCAAATCCGCGACCTTGGCAAGGATCGCCGCCAGCTCATCCTCGATTTTTGCCCGTTCCAACCCGGATAACTGGCCCAAACGCATGGCCACAATGGCGGCGGCCTGCGCGTCGGATAAGCCGAACCGCTCGATCAGCGCCGCTTTGGAGGCGGGCTGGTCTTTGGAAGCCCGGATGATTTTAATAACCTCATCAATATAGTCCAGCGCGATTTTGAGTCCTTCCAAAATATGCTCGCGCTCTTTGGCTTTTTTCAGTTCGTAACGGGTACGGCGGGTAATGACCTGGAATTGGAAATCCAGATAGCTGCGCAGAATTTCCTGCAGCGTCATGACCTTGGGCTGCTTACCGTCGATGGCCAGCATGATTACGCCCACCGTCTCCTGCAGCTGGCTGAAAGTGTACAGGCGGTTGAGTACCACCTGGGCGTTGGCGTCCCGCTTTAATTCGATCACGATTCGCATGCCGTCCCGGTCAGACTCATCCCGCAGATCGCTGATGCCGTCGATCCGCTTATCCTTGACCAGTCCCGCAATGCTTTCAATCAGCCGCGCTTTGTTGACCATATACGGAATCTCAGTCACCACAATGCGCATGCGGTTTTTATGTTCCTCCACCTCCGCTTTTGCCCGCAAGGTGATTTTTCCCCGGCCGGTGGCATAAGCGGCACGGATCCCAGAGCGGCCCATAATGATGCCGCCGGTGGGGAAGTCCGGCCCTTTCAAATGCTCCATCAATTCATCCAGCGTCGCGTCCGGATTGTCGATCATGCAGCAAGCCGCGTCCACCACCTCGCCAAGATTGTGAGGCGGGATATTGGTGGCCATGCCCACTGCGATACCGGTAGAGCCGTTGACCAAAAGGTTTGGAAAGCGGGACGGCAGCATGATCGGCTCCTGCAGGTGATCGTCGTAGTTGGGCATAAAGTCCACGGTGTCCTTATCGATATCCGTAAGCATCGCCATGGCGATTTTGCTCATTCTCGCTTCCGTATACCGGTAGGCCGCCGCAGGGTCGCCGTCTACCGAGCCAAAGTTACCGTGGCCGTCCACCAGCGGATAGCGCATGGAAAAATCCTGCGCCAGGCGCACCATCGCGTCATAAACCGAGGCGTCGCCGTGGGGATGATACCGACCCAGCACCGAACCGACGGTGTCGGCGGACTTCCGATACGCTTTATCCGGAGACAGTCCATTTTCATACATGGTGTACAAAATACGCCGGTGAACCGGTTTCAAACCGTCCCGCACGTCCGGCAGGGCGCGGCCTACGATGACCGACATGGAGTAGGCAAGATAAGACTCCTTCATCTCCTTTTCCAGGTCGACCTGTATAACTCTGTTTAAATCTTCATTCATTTCTAATCACCCTTTGGTCCGAAAAATCCAGGGGATTTTTCGTTTTCTATGAAAGCATTGTGCATCTGTAAAATCAAAATTTTGGCCCGGTTGTTTTCGTTTGCGTCTTCTCCATGAAAAACGCGGCGATTTGCGGTGTCCACTGCTCATTTGGAATCGGGACCTGCGCTCCGTTTTGGAGCCGAAGGACCGTCAGCCGCTGCGTTCGGTCCATCGAGCGAATTTCTTTGTAAAAACAATCGAGCGCCGACGCAGGATAGTGAACCGTAAAAAAATCTTCATACAACCGAATCTGCGTTTTTTGCTTTCCCAGTCTGTCCAGGCGGTACTGCCGACGCGCTTTGCGCCGGATCAGGAAAAGCCATCCCAGCCGAACGGCAAAATAAGCGCCGACGCATAAAATGGAAAGGACCTCGGTAACCGTTGAAAACAATAACAAAAAACCTATTGAAAACACAGTTCGGCAAAATAAGGAAACCACAGCAATTAAAATCCCGGCTGCCAAAAATAACTCCGGCGTCATCCATACCGGCCGGTGTCTGCCGGTGCTGACGCGATATAAATAATAATCCCGATACTGCGGATAGCTCATCGAAAAAGACAGGATATGCGCCGGTTTTTCCATCCAATTCCTCCAAAAGCGGGGATTTTCCCAAAATGGCATTTCAAATCAGTTCATTCGGCGTTAAATATCCAGATTTTCAACGTATTTCGCGTTGGCCTCGATAAATTCCCGGCGGGGGCCGACCTTATCGCCCATCAGAATAGTAAAGATTTCGTCGGCGCGGACCGCGTCCTCCATCTCCACCCGTTTCATGATACGGGTTTCCGGATTCATTGTCGTTTCCCACAGCTGCTCCGGATCCATCTCGCCAAGGCCTTTATAGCGCTGGATATCTTTTTTCACATCCTCGTCGCCGTACAATTCTTTTACCGCCTCGTCCCGTTCCTCATCCGTATAAGCATAGCGGACTTTTTTTCCGCGGGATATCTTGTACAAAGGCGGCTGTGCCAGATAAACATGTCCTTCTTCGATCAAAGGACGCATAAACCGGAAGAAGAAAGTCAAAAGCAGCGTTCTAATATGGGAACCGTCCACATCCGCATCGGCCATGATGATGACCTTTCCGTAACGGATCTTGCTCACATCAAAATCCTGCCCGATCCCACATCCCAAAGCGGTGATGACCGGCATGAGCTTATCATTGCCATACACCTTGTCGATCCGGGCCTTTTCCACATTGAGCATTTTGCCCCACAAAGGCAGGATTGCCTGGAACCGACGGTCCCGTCCCTGTTTGGCAGAGCCGCCTGCGGAGTCTCCTTCCACAATGTAGATTTCCGTGTAAGTATTGTCCCGGTCGGAACAGTCTGCCAGTTTGCCGGGCAGCTGGCTTCCTTCCAATACCGATTTGCGCCGGGTCAGTTCCCGGGCTTTCCGGGCCGCTTCCCGGGCACGGGCCGCGTTGAGGGATTTTTCAAAGATCATTTTTGCCACTGCGGGGTTTTCTTCAAAAAAGGTCCCAAGCTTTTCATAAACAATGCCGTCCACCAGTGTCCGGACGTCGGTATTTCCCAGTTTTGCCTTGGTCTGCCCTTCGAACTGGGCATTTTCCAATTTGACCGAGATAATGGCGGTCAAGCCCTCCCGCACATCTTCGCCGGTGAGATTTTTGTCGCTTTCCCGCAAAAAGTTATGGCGGCGGGCATACTCGTTGAATACCCTCGTCAAAGCCGCTTTAAATCCCTGCTCATGGGTTCCGCCTTCTATCGTATGGATATCATTGGCGAAAGACATGACCACTTCGTTATAGCTTTCATTATACTGCATGGCGATTTCTGCGGTAGTGGTTCCTTTGGAGCCGGACAGATAAATCACCTGGGGATGGAGGATCTCCAGTCCCTTGCGTTTATGGATGTATTCTACGAAAGAGCGGATTCCTCCCTCATAGCACAAATCGTTTTCGATGCTCTCTTCGCCCCGCAGATCGCGCAGCAGGATGCGCACGCCGGCATTGAGGAAAGCCTGTTCCCGCAGCCGGGCCAGAAGCGTTTCATAATCGTATTCCAATTCTTCAAAAATTTCCGGGTCCGGAGAGAAAACAACTTCCGTTCCTGTCTGATCCGTGTCGCCGATGATCTTCAGATCCGCCACCGGAACACCGCGCTGGAACTTCTGATAATGGACATGCTGCCCGTCGGATACCTTTACTTCCAGCCAGGTAGACAGCGCGTTAACAACCGAGGCGCCTACCCCATGCAGGCCGCCGGACACCTTGTATCCGGAACCGCCAAATTTGCCGCCGGCGTGCAGGATGGTATAAACCACCGTCACCGCTGGAATTCCCATTTTGGGATGGATTCCAACCGGAATACCACGCCCGTTATCGGTTACGCGGATGACGTTGTCTTTTAAAATCTCAACGGTAATCAGGTTGCAGTAACCCGCCAGCGCCTCGTCAATGGCGTTGTCGACGATTTCGTACACAAGATGGTGCAGTCCCCGTGGGCCGGTAGAACCGATATACATACCCGGCCGTTTCCGGACCGCTTCCAGTCCCTCCAACACCTGAATGTCGTTTTCATCATATTTTTGCACTTGATTATTTTGATCCAAATTGTTTTGTTCCAAATTATTTCCCTCCAGACAGGATTCTTATTCGGTCAAAAGACAGTATGAAAACCCGAAAACCGGGTATTTATCACAGATTGGAAATTCCCGCCATAAATCCGGTTCGCTTGCGCAAAGTCGCGGGGGATATCTGAGAAATATAGACCGTAACTTTTTTGCGGTCTTCACAGACAATGAAAGATTTTGGCAGTTCTAATGATACATTGACCACCCGCCCGTTTTTCTCAGCCTGGGCAAGGTAATGCCGGGTAAGTCTGCTCATCGATGTGTTTTCAATATCAAAAATGCCGATGATCGTGGCCGTGCGGACCACGACATTTTGCCCTAAATGCAGATACAAGAAGACACCTTCCTTTATTCCTGTTCCAGCCGTCCTTTTTCCATTTTGAATACACGTCCCTGTTCTAATCGGGAAAAATAGCCCTTGTCGCAGCAGGTGATGAAAATCTGACTTCCGGTGAGATGATTCAGCAGATATTCCCGCCGGCTCTGATCCAGCTCGCTCATGACATCGTCCAGCAAAATGACCGGACGCTCCCCAAGAATATCGCCAATACAGCGGCTTTCCGCCAATTTCAGCGCTAAAACAGAGCTGCGCTGCTGACCCTGGGAGCCGAACGCTCTCACGCTGCGGCCGTTAATAGTGATTTCCAAATCGTCCCGGTGAGGGCCAATACCGGTGGAACCGCTTCGCAGGTCCTCCGATCGATTTTGCGCGATTTTTTCTTTTAGCTGCGCGGCAATTTCTTCCTGATTCTGCCCCTGTGAAACATCCATTCCAAACGGCCGATAGGAAAGGGAAAATGTTTCCCGTTCCATGGAAATTCCTTTGTAAATATCCGCTGCTTCTTTTTGGAGCCGCCGGGTATATTCCATCCGCATCCGGATGATCGCCCCACCCAAAGCCGCCAGCTTTTCGTCCCAAATATCCAGCGTATCCAATAACGGCGGCGCATAGGAGATATCCTTAAGCAGCGTATTGCGCTGCAGCAGGATCCGCTGGTACTGGCTGATGATGCCGATATAGCGAGGGGTGATCTGACAGATGGAAGTATCTAAAAACTTACGCCGACCGGCCGGCCCGTCTTTGACCAGGCTTAAATGGGACGGGGAAAAGACCACGGCGGTAAATATTCCGGCGAACGCAGTGACCGAATCTTTTTTAATGTCGTTGAGCCAGGCGTTTTTTTTTCCCTCAATCTGTATTTTCGATGTTTGCTGGCGCCCATCACAGAAAAATTCCGATTCAATGACTGCGCGGCTTTCCCCAAAGCGGACAAAATCCGCATCTTTCGCGCCGCGGAAGCTTTTGGCGCCGGATAAAAGCCAAACCGCTTCCAGCAGATTGGTTTTTCCCTGGGCGTTGTCCCCGTAGATGATATTGACCGTTTCACAAGGAAAAACGGATAAAGACTCCATATTCCGGAAATTTTCCAGATTCAGCCGGCTAATTCTCACAGGGACCAACCTCTAGGTCATATTGATCGATCTGTACCCGGTCGCCGGGGTAAAGTTTTTTCCCACGGGCGGTACAAATTTCCCCATTGACCGAAACAACCCCTTCCGCCACGATTTCCTTGGCATGGCCTCCGGTTTCAGCCAGTCCGCAATATTTTAAAAATTGATCCAGCCGGATCCATTCGGTCCGAATGGGAAAAACACGAACTTCTGCCATTTTTTCCTGCTTTCCGCCCGATGGGGCATTTGTTTTTTTATTACGCTTCGCTTTTTAAACGCACCGGCAAAATCAAAAACAAAAAGCTGTCTCCCTCCAGCGGTACCATTTTCATGGGAGCCAGCGGCCCGCTGATCAAAAGATTTACCTTATCGCAGCCGGTAGCGCGCAGCGCTTCGAGCATATAGCGGTTGTTAAATCCGATTTCCACTTCATCCCCTTCCAGCTGGCACTCCAGTTGGTCATATGCCTTTCCGATAGCGGTGGAACAGGACATTTTGATCTGATCTTCTCCAAAATGGATCCGCAGAGGGCTTTTCAGACGGTCTGATATCAAAAGGGAAGTTCTTTCAATACTGTCGATCAACGGGCGGACTCCCACCGTGACAGCGGTGTTGCTTCCTGCCGGGATCGCCGCTTTATAATCAAGAAATTCTCCTTCCAGAAGGCGGGAAATCACTTTATATCTTCCAATCTGTACCACCACATGTTTGCGGGACAGGTACAGCCGGGTTTCTTCCTCCCCTTCATCGCAGAGAAGCTTGCTCATCTCTGAAAGGGTTTTTCCGGGAATGATAAATTGGGCGTTTCCTTCGGCCGATACTTTTTCCCTCCGAAGGGCCAGGCGGAATCCGTCTACCGACACCACCCGAAGTTCCCCGTCCTCCAGCTGGAACAAAGACCCGGTGTGCACCGGTTTGGAATCATTGGTGGAGATGGCGAACAAGGTCTGGTCGATCATGCTTTTTAAAAGGTGCTGCGGAAGGCTGATCGATTGTTCCTCCTGTACCGATGGCACTTCTGGAAATTCGTCCGACGGAATGCCAAGGATTGTAAATTCCGTTTCGCCGCTTTTGATTTGGGTCAGGTATTTTTCATCGGTGCTGATGAAAACGGTGTCTCCGTTCATCCGGCGCATCATATCGACAAAAAGCTTTGCCGAAAGGACGATTTCTCCTTCCTCTTCTACCCGGGCGCTCATTTGGGCAGAAATTCCCAAATCCAAATCATAGCCCAAAAAGGAAAGAGTGTCTCCTTTCGCGCGGATTAAAATGCCTTCCAGAACAGCCAAAGAGGTTTTCCCGGAAACGGCGCGGGAAACATTGGAAACGATTTCATATAAATCAGGACGGGAACAACTGAACTTCAATGAAGTCACACTCCTTTTTTAACAGATCAAAAAAGCGAAATCAAAAAAGAAAAAGAAAGAAATAAAATATAGTCTTAGTAGTAGAGACCGTGGATTTGTGAAAACAGGCCCAAAAGGCTTTTGTACAAAGGGTTTGTCCGGATTTTTTCAGGTGAAAGGCAACGTGAATAAAATGTGAAATTGTGAAAAGAAAAAAGAACCGGAAAAAGATTAAACAAAAGAAAAGGTTTAAAGTTTAGAAAATGTGGAAAACTCTGTTGAAAATGAGGAAAAAAATTCGCATCTTAAAAAATTTTCCCCTTTTGGTGGATTGTGGAATGGTGGAAAGGATGGAAAATCAGGTATTTTGAATATTTTTGACGATATCCTCTACCATTTCCCGGTAACGGAAATCCGCTTTCATGTTTTTTTCCACCTGCTGGATGGCATAGACAATTGTCGAGTGGTCCCGCCCGCCAAATTCCTCGCCGATGGCGGCCATGGACATCTGGGTGATTTCCCGCACAATGTAGATGGAGACCTGCCGCGCGGAAGAAATCGTGGCGGACCGCTTATTGGAGCGGATATCTTGCGGCGTTACCCCGCAGGTGCGTCCAACTTCCGCGATAATGCGCTCTACCGTTACCGGAACTGGCTGCTGGTCATTGAGCACTTCCCGAATGGCGTTTTGCGCGATCAGAACCGACGGAGGCGTTCCTGCCAAAAGCTTGTACGCTTTTAATTTTTTGACAACACCCTCCAATTGTCGGATGTTGGTTTTTAATTTGTTGGCGATATATTCACACACCTCGTCCGGCACATGGATATCCAACAGTTCCGCCTTTCGCTGTATGATGGCAATACGGGTTTCAAAATCCGGCGGTTGGATATCGGCCAGCAATCCCCATTCAAAGCGGGTACGAAGCCGGTCTTCCAGGGTTTTGATTTCTTTTGGAGGCCGGTCGGAGGTCAGAACGATCTGTTTTTCCGCCTGGTATAGGGTATTAAACGTATGGAAAAATTCCTCCTGTGTCTGATCTTTGCCGCCGATGAATTGGATATCGTCCACCAGCAGAATATCAGCCTGGCGGTATTTATTGTGGAACGCAATGGTCGTTTCCGATTTAATGGCTTCAATCAGCTCGTTGGTAAAATCCTCGCCCTTGATATAAATGGCGTTGGCGTTGGGATTGTTTTTGGTGATCTCATTGGAAATGGCGTACAAAAGATGGGTCTTTCCCAGCCCGGAGCCGCCATAGATAAAAAGCGGGTTGTAGGCGCCTGCGGGATTGGTTGCCACCGCGAGAGAAGCCGCATGGGCAAATTTATTGGAAGGCCCTACAATAAAGGTGCTGAAGGTATATTCATAATCGCCGCCGGCGCTGGTTTTGGCAATTTCCTCAGGGGAGTACCGGCGGTTAAGAGGTTCCGGAACAGATTTTCTGATGGGAACGTTTTCGTCCTTAAATTTGTAATCAATCACCACATGGACCGGAAAACCGATTACTTCTTCGAAAGTGTTTTCCAAAAGGCTGGTGTATTTTTGTGAGATCTGATCCCGCATAAATTGAGTTTGTACCTGCAAATAAACGGTGGAATCTTCCATCCGTACCGGTTCCAGGCATTTGATCCATACTTTAAAGGCAGTGGGATTCATGGTCTCCTGTAACTTTTGAAAGACCAGATCTAAAATATCCTGCAGGGATTCCATCTGTTATTGGTACCTCCTCGTTTTAGATTGAAAAGACGGATGAATCTTGGTGGAAAAAATTTTTTTCAACAAAAATTTACCCTCAAATTATACCACAGAAAAGGGTAGACTTTCAAGGTTTTCCACCGATGAAAGAATCTATATATATAATAGTATATTTGGCAGATTTGTCATTGACAAGTCAAAGAAAGAAAAAAGGGAAGAAAGAAAAAAGAGAAAGAAGATTTTTTAAAAATGAGGATTTCTTCCGCTTTTGCGTCGGTTTTTTTTCGTTTTTGATATTGACATAACAAGTCCGGGTAAGATATACTATATTCTTGCAAGGTTAGCCTCGAAAGGAGGGACATTTATGTTCAGAACGTATCAGCCCAAAAAGCTGCAGAGAAAAAAAGAACACGGTTTTCGCAAGAGAATGTCAACCAGAAATGGGCGTAAGGTTTTGGCGCGCAGAAGAGCCAAAGGCAGAGCACGTCTCTCCTACTAAAGAGGGTTGACCACATGCATATGTGGTCTTTCTTTTTATGTGCCGTATTTTCCGGCCGGGCCGGAAGAGTATACCAAAGACGAAGCGCCTTTTGAAAAATTTTCAAAAGGCGCTTGTTTTCATGAAAGGGCGGTCGAAATCATGAAGATTGCAAAAATCAATCAAAACCGTGATTTTCGCCGCGCTTACAGTAAGGGAAAATACGCGGCGCATCCTCTGCTCGTTACCTATGTAGTAAAAAATCGGAAAAACGAAACAAGAATCGGTATTACCGCTTCCAAAAAAGTTGGAAACGCGGTGAAGCGAAACAGGGCAAGACGAATCATTACGGCGGCGTTTCTGCCGCTGGAACAACAAATCAAAAAAGGCTATGATATCGTTTTGGTCGCTCGGACCAAAACACCCCTTGCAAAATCGACGCAGATCGCACCTGTTTTGCAAAAACATCTGCAAAAGCTGGGACTTATGGAAAATGATCAAAAAATGGATGCTTTGGATGATCCGGATGTACCGGAAATACCTGTCTAAACTCAAAAGAGTACCCACCTGCAGATTTTATCCCACCTGTTCTTCCTACGCGCTGCAGGCAATCGAACGTTTTGGCGCTTTGAAGGGCGGGTTTTTGGCGCTTCGGCGCATCCTGCGCTGCCATCCTTTTCACCCTGGCGGAATTGACCCGGTCCCCGAGACCTTCCATTGGTTTTCCGCCTCAAAAAAGGACTAAGCCGCTCCTCCTCTTTTACTTCAGGCTTTTTCAGCGCAGAAAGACTTCTTAAAATTTGTAAACGGAGGACAAGGAATGAATTTTATTTATACTGTATTCGGTTGGCCTCTCGGCTGGATTATGTATGCATGCTATTTGATTGTAAAAAACTATGGACTTGCTCTGATCCTGTTTACCCTTATCACCAAAGTATTGCAGCTTCCCTTGGCGATCAAGCAGCAAAAGTCCATGATGAAAACGGCGATTTTTAAGCCGCAGATGGATGCGCTGCAGCGCAAATATAAAAATAATAAGGAAAAGCTCAATGAAGAGATGATGAAGCTTTATGAGAAAGAGCATTACAATCCCATGAGCGGATGTCTCCCTTCTTTGATCAGCTTTCCCATTCTGTTCGGTATGATCGACGTTATTTATAAGCCGATCACACATATTATCCGGCCTGGCTCCGAAATCATCCAAAAGGCTACCGAGATTCTGACCAGCCTGGGGATGAATACCGGAAATACCATGGCCTCTCAAATCTCGGTCATCAATGCCATTCAGGCAAACCCGGCTCCCTGGAGCGAACTGGGCGCCGATTTTATTTCCAAAGCGCAGGCAATGGACTTCTCTTTTTTAGGCGTGAATCTGGCTGCAACTCCGACCTTAACGCCTAACGGGCAGCCAATGTCGGTTTATCTTCCCCTTTTGCTGGTACCGATCCTGTCCGGTATTACTTCGCTTTTGATTTCCATCCAGTCCCAGCGCCAGAATAAGGCGACAATGGGCGATGCGGCTGGCGGCGGGATGATGAAAGGCATGATGTATTTTATGCCGCTGTTCTCCTTGTGGTTCGCCTTCCAGGTCCCCGCAGGCGTTGGCATGTACTGGTTGTTGTCCAACGTACTGACCATGGCTCAGACCGCTGTGCTGCATAAAAAATACGATCCGACTGAGGCCGTTGAAGCGGCAAGAGCGGCGGAAGAAGCGGAAAAGGAAAGAGAGCGGGAAGAACGCCGCCTTTTGAAAGAAAAGAAAGCCCAGGGCAAACAGCTGGATGAAAAAGAAAACGAAAAAGCCATGAGCGCCAAAGAGCTGAACGCGAAAAAAATCGCCGAGGCCCGTCGTCGGATGGCTGAGAAATACGGCGATGTCTACACAGAGGACGAGGAATAGCGTTTTGCTGTTTGGAATGGAGGTTTTATTGTGAATCGTGAAATCATTGCCACTGGCAGAACAGTGGATGAGGCATTGGATAAAGCATATGAACAGATGGGCATATCCCGGGATGAGGCGCAGTTCGAGATTCTCGACCTGCCCAAAAAAGGATTTTTGGGTTTGGGTTCGACCCCGGCAAAGGTGAGAGTCTATATCGAAATTTCCAAGGCGCAGTGCGCGGTGGACTATTTGCAGAGCATCTTCCATCAAATGGGGCTGGAAAATGTCCAGATTGATGTGACGGAGAGCGAAAACTGCGCCAATCTTACCCTGAATGGGGAAGGCTTGGGCGTGCTTATCGGCCGCCGGGGTGAAACACTGGACGCTTTGCAGTATCTGGCGGGACTGGTCGCCAACCGCATGGAAGGCGATTATTACCGTATCGTGGTAGACAGCGGCAACTACCGGGAAAAACGGGAGAAGACCCTGGAAAATCTGGCGAAAAAGCTGTCTTCCCAGGTTATCCGGACCGGACGCAGCGTTACGCTGGAGCCGATGAACCCTTATGAGCGCCGGGTCATCCACGCGACCATTCAGGGCATTGAAGGGGTAACTTCTTCCTCCATTGGAGAAGAACCTTCCCGCCGGGTGGTGATTTCCTCTACCAATCCGCCAAAGAAAACCTATAACCGGGAACGGTCGGCGGAAGGCGGCGAGCGCAGCCGTGGAACCCGCGGCGGAAGAAGCGGCAGATCGGGACGGGGCGGATATGAAAAACGTCAGCCCAGAGAAAAATATGTTCCGCAGGACGTGACCCCCAACCGCACCAAAGTCGAGGTTGAGGACGACAGCAAGCCGCTGTATTCCAAAATTGAAATTGACTAAACAAAAAATCCTCCGGGAAACAAAACCCGGAGGATTTTTTATTTGCGTTTTTTCTTTCGATAAAACCGATAAATCAAAAAACAGACAACCGCCGCCAAAAGTCCTACACCGGCCCAGGCCAAAAAAGAACCGCTACCAAAAACGAAGATGGATGTTGGCCCGTCGCCGCCGCCGATCATGCCAATGTCCGCGGGAAAAAACAAATTCATCAAAAAGTCTCCTTCTGATTGTTTTCCTTTTCCAGTTCCGGCACCAGTTCCAGAGCGTAATCATCGAATTCCTGCCCCAGCGCCGTATCCATTTCGTCATACATTTCACGCAGGAGCGTCATGGAAATCACATCGCTTTTCGGCTTGAAGTAAATGGAGATCCACATCCGCCGCCCGGTGATCACAACGTCGTAGAAAGTACCGGTATATTGGAAATCCTCTAAAATCCCGTGGGAAATTTCTTTCACCTTTTGAATGACGCCTTCTTTGGGGGCAAACAGGAAAATGCTGCGGAATGCGTCGGCAATCATTTTAACCGGCTGCGGCAGCATGAAAAGCGCGATGACGATCGCTACGATCTGGTCAAAATAAGGCGCGATTTTTTTTGCCGGGGTATCGGCTAAAAAAATCTGCGCGAAGAAAGCCAGCGCGATCCCGATGCTGCAAAGAAAGTCTACCTTCCAGCCGTAAATTTCCGCTTCCACTGTGGGGGAGGCGGTTTTTTTATGAAAATGGCGCATCAAAAGGAGGACCAAAAGGCTGAGAAACGCCAGTACAAACTCGAAGGCGGAAATCTGTCCGTGGTCCACATGGCGGCCGCCCTGCAGCAAAATCTGGATGTTGCTGGTAATCAGCCCTAATGTGACGGAAATGAGCATAAAGCCCTTGACGATGATAAACACCGATTCAAACTGGGAATAGCCGTAAGGCTTTTTCTCACTGACCGGCTGATAAAAAAGCGGGGTCAAAAACAGGGAAAGGCCAATGACAATCAATTCCGCCGCGTCAAAAACCGCATCCATCAAAATGGCCTGGGAGTTGCTCCACAAGGACATCAGAAGCTCCACGACCACAAAGGCCATTCCCGCGTATAGGGATATTCTCAGGATAATTTTTTCATATTTTTGTTTTTCATTCACAATTTCACCTTGCTTTGCGTTTTTTGGATGAAAAATGAGGTGTTTTCTTTTTCCGCACAGACCGCCCGGCCGGCACAGACAATCAAACACGCCCACAGAATGAAAAACGCTACGGGTCTTTTTCTCCCGAATGGGTCAAAGCCGGCGGCTTTCAGCCGTCCGCCTGCAAATCTTCCAGCTTCCAGCTGATCCGCGTGCTGACCAGCGCGTCCAGAAAAAGACCGTCAGGCGTATACTCCTCTGAGAAGATTTTGCCGCTTTCCCGAATCTCGGCGGCCAGAGCCGCTTTGTCATAAGGCAAAAGCAGTTTCATCCGCAGCTGGCTGGGCGGCAGGGCCTTTGCCAGCGCATCCAGCAGCCGGTCCAGACCATATCCGGTTTTGGCGGAGATCAGCACGGTGCCGCTGCCGATGGCTGCCGGCATGCTTTCCAGCCGGTCGCATTTATTGAGCGCCGTGACCACCGGTGTATCGGCACAACCCAGTTCATCCAGCAAACGGCGGGTCACTTCGATCTGATCGTCCGCCTCCGGGCTGGAAATATCGCACACATGCAGCAAGAGATCCGCGTCCGCCGCTTCCTCCAGGGTAGACTGAAACGCTTCTACCAGCTGATGGGGCAGCCGCCGTACCAGGCCGACTGTGTCAATGAGCATGACGGTGCGGCCGTCCGGCAGGGTCAGTGCCCGGGCGGTGGGGTCCAGTGTGGCAAACAGTTTATCCTCTGCCAGAACACCCGCGTCGGTGAGGGTGTTGAGCAGGGTGGATTTGCCCACATTGGTGTAGCCGACGATGGCCACTGTTACCACGCCGTCCTTTTTGCGGCGGGCCCGGCGGGTGCTGCGCTGCCGCTTCAGATCCCGCAGCTGCTCTTCCAGCGATTCGATCCGCCGCCGGATATGCCGCCGGTCGCTTTCCAGCTTGCTTTCGCCGGGGCCTCGGGTACCAATGCCGCCGCCTAATCGGGACAGGACGGTCCCTTGGCCCATCAGCCGGGGCAGACGGTATTTCTGTTGGGCCAGTTCAACCTGAAGCTTGCCTTCCCGGCTGCGTGCCCGCTGGGCGAAAATATCCAGAATCAGGGTGGTGCGATCCACAACGGCAAGGCCCACCGCATCCTCAATGTTGCGCAGCTGGCTGGCAGTCAGTTCATGGTCAAAAATCAAAAGGTTTGCTTCCAGCGCTGCGGCCTGGCTTTTGATTTGCTCGAGCATGCCGCTTCCGACACAGGTGGCTTTGTCTACGGCGGGACGTTTCTGGCTGATTTTGCCCAGCACAACAGCGCCGGCAGTTTCGGCCAGCTCACCTAACTCATTCAGAGAGATATCGACGTCATATGCTCCGGTGTCCACCGCAACCAAAATGGCGCGCTCTTGTTCTTCTTTGATTTCAATCATGATTTCACGCCTTTCTGATTTTAGTATACCACAGGTTCTGCTTGTTTTGGAAGAGAGGGGAAAAGCCGGAAGGAAAAATATCTTACCAGACACCGGATTGAGGTATTTTTTGGGCGGCAGGCAGCGCCGCAAAAAAATCCGGGCCGATTGGCCCGGATTTTTTATCTGCCGCAGCAGTGTTTGTATTTTTTGCCGCTGCCGCAAGGGCAGGGGTCGTTGCGGCCCACTTTTTTGCCGACCTTTACCGGCTCCTTTTTCAGTGTCCCATCGGAAGAGCCGCCGGACGCCGTCATAGGCTGAGCCACCTGCTCGCGGCGGGGCGCTTCCCGGCTGACGCGTACGGTGAGCATCATCTTTACCGTATCCTCTTTGATGGACTGGACCATTTCATCGAACATATCGGAACCGACCATCCGGTATTCTACCACCGGGTCCCGCTGGGCGTAGGCCTGCAGAGAGATACCCCGCTTGAGCTCATCCATGGCGTCGATGTGATCCATCCATTTGGTGTCCACATTGCGCAAAAGCACGACTCGTTCCAGCTCCCGCATCAAATCGCTGCCGATTTCCGCCTCCCGTTTCTCATACCGTTCTTTCGCCCGGCTGACCAGCGTGTCCCGAATATCCGATTTGGAGACCTCGTCCAGCTGTTGGGCATCATAGACAAAATCTTCGTCGGAGCACAGCCAGCCGCCGAAATGGACTTTCAGTCCTTTGAGGTTCCAGTCTTCCTTGTTTTCATCGTTGGCCAGGAAAAGATCCACCGCGTCGGAGATGGTGCTTTCGGTCATTTTGAGGATGGTATCTTTTAAGCTTTCGCCGTTTAACACGCTGGCCCTCTGGCGGTAGATGGTTTCACGCTGCTTGTTCATCACATCGTCGTATTCCAGCACCCGTTTTCTGGTGGCGAAGTTGCGGCCTTCTACCTTACTCTGGGCGCTTTCGATGGCGTTTGACAGCATCTTGTTTTCGATGGGGGTCTTTTCGTCCAGGCCGATGGAATCCATCATATTAAAGATCCGCTCGCCACCGAACAGCCGCATCAGATCGTCTTCCAGCGACAGGTAGAACCGGGTGGCGCCGGGGTCGCCCTGGCGGCCGGCGCGCCCGCGCAGCTGATTGTCGATTCGGCGGGATTCGTGCCGCTCGGTGCCGATGATATACAATCCGCCCACCTCTTTGACCTTTTGGGCCTGAGGCGCGAATTCCTCTTTGTATTTTTCCATCAGCTGGGCAAAGCGGGCCCGGGCGTCCAGAATTTCCTGGTCGTCGGTCTCGCCGAAACCGGTGGCTTCCAGGATCATTTCCTCCGTCATGCCTTCCCGGCGCAGCTGGTCCTTGGCGGCGTATTCCGCGTTGCCGCCCAGCACAATGTCGGTACCGCGGCCCGCCATATTGGTGGCAATGGTCACCGCGCCCAAATGTCCGGCCTGCGCCACGATCTGGGCTTCTTTTTCATGGTATTTGGCGTTGAGTACTTCATGGGCGATGCCGCGGCGGCGCAGCATCTTGGACAGCAGCTCCGATTTTTCGATGGAGATGGTACCAACCAGTACCGGCTGCCCTTTTTCGTGACAGGCGGCGATATCATCGATTACAGCGTTAAACTTGCCCTGCTCGGTTTTATACACCACATCCGGGCGGTCATCCCGCTGCACCGGCTTGTTGGTGGGAATTTCAATGACGTCCAGCCCGTAGATTTCCCGGAACTCGCTTTCTTCGGTCATAGCCGTACCGGTCATACCGGACAGCTTGTCATACATGCGGAAATAGTTCTGGAAAGTGATGGTGGCCAGCGTTTGGGATTCTTTCTGGATGCTGACCCCCTCTTTGGCCTCAATCGCCTGATGCAGGCCTTCGTTGTACCGGCGCCCCATCATAATGCGGCCGGTGAACTCGTCAACGATCAGCACCTGCCCGTCCTTGACCACATAGTCGATATCCCGGTGCATGGTGCCGTAAGCCTTGATCGCCTGGTTGACATGGTGCAGATAGGTGGCGTTCTCCATATCCATTAAATTTTCAATCTGGAAATACGCCTCGGCCTTTTTCACACCTGCCGGGGTCAGGGTGGCGGTGCGGGCCTTTTCGTCCACGATGTAGTCTCCGTCCACATCGTCGTGTTCTTCCTTGGCGTCCAATTCCTTGACTTTGACAAAGCGCATCTTTTTGACCAGCTGATCGGTCATCTGATACAGGTCGGTGGATTTGGCGCCAGGCCCGGAGATAATCAAAGGCGTGCGCGCTTCATCGATCAGGATAGAGTCCACCTCGTCCACAATCGCATAGTGGTGGCCCCGCTGAACCTGATTTTCTTTGCGGACGGCCATGTTATCCCGCAGATAGTCAAATCCCATTTCGTTGTTGGTGCCGTAGGTAATGTCGGCGGCATCCGCTTCCCGCCGTTGGTCAGAATTGAGGTCGTGGATGATAAGCCCCACGGACAGGCCCAAAAACCGATAGACCTTTCCCATCCATTCCGAGTCGCGCTTGGCCAGATAGTCATTGACGGTAACGATGTGTACGCCCTTGCCTTCCAGCGCGTTTAAGTAAGCAGGCAGGGTAGCAACCAGGGTTTTACCTTCGCCGGTCTTCATCTCGGAGATGCGGCCCTGATGCAGCACGACGCCGCCCAGCACCTGCACCGGAAAGGGGCGCATGCCCAGCACCCGGTCGGCGGCCTCCCGGCAGACGGCAAACGCGTCGGGCAGAATGTCGTCGAGGGTTTCGCCGGCGGCAAGCCGTGCTTTCAAAGCCGGCGTCTGCTCCTGCAGCTGCCGGTCGGACATTGATTTGTATTTATCCTCCAAAGCGAGGACCCGGTCCACGATTGGCCGGATATTTTTCAATTCCCGCTGGGAATAAGTACCGAAAATTTTCTCAAAAAGCCCCATGGTATTCTCCTTCCCCGCGGCTGTCTCAGCCGCTGTTAGGCCAAAAGCCCGATACTTTTTTATTGTATCGCGTTCTATCCTGATTTGTCAAACAAGCTGGCCTTTTTATGTGAATTTTTTGTTAATTTCCCCGACAAAAAGCCCCCTTACCAGCCTTGTACCGACAGATAAAACCGTGTATACTGGCAGATAGTGAATAAGAGGATTTTGCTTGGCCGGCGCTTTCGATATGGCATTTTGCGGCGCCGGCAGGAAAGGGGAGACAATCATGCTGGGAACCTGGGTCAATGTGGTGGCGGTGCTGGGCGGAGGGTCCATTGGCCTTTTGATTCAAAAAGGCTTACCGCAGCGTTTGTCCGATACGTTGATGAAAGGGCTTGCGCTGTGTACGATTTATATCGGTATTTCCGGCTCGTTAAAAGGCCAGGATACGCTCAAGCTGATTTTGTCGGTGGTCATCGGCGCTTTGATCGGCGAAGGGCTGGATCTGGACAGAAAGATCCAATGGCTGGGCAATTGGGTGGAACGCCGGTTTTCCAAAAAAGACGGGGGCGTTTCGGTGGCGGAGGGATTTGTCACCGCCAGCCTGGTTTTCTGCGTTGGGGCCATGACCATCGTAGGCTCTTTGCAAAGCGGGCTTACCGGAGACCATCAAATGCTGTTCACCAAGTCTATGCTGGATTTTGTCTCATCGATGATTTTTGCTTCTTCCCTTGGTATCGGTGTACTGTTTGCCGCGGCGTTTGTGCTGGTGTTCCAGGGCAGCATCACTCTGCTGGCAGGTCTGGCGGCTCCGTTTCTTGGCGATGTGGTCATTGCAGAAATGACTTGTGTGGGCTCGGTGCTGATCGTCGGGCTGGGACTTAACATGCTGGGGCTGACCAAGCTCAAGGTGATGAATTATATCCCGGCCATCTTCTTGCCGATTGTGTTCTGCTTGTTGTGGTAGGTTCTGGCGCCGCGGAGAATGTGCCCACGTGGTCTTGCCAGTAAAGAAAAACGCGGCGGCAAGGTCCGGCAAAGGATGGTCCTTTTTGGGCGTAGGTAAAAGAAAAAGCCCGGAAAACTCCGGGTTTTTTCTTTTGCGGCTATTTCTTTTCTTTTTCTTCCCAAAGACCCAGGATCTGTTTGCGGTAGGCGGCTGCCGCCTGTTCGGTTTTGTTGTCCTGGAACTGATAGTATACCCGGTCTTTGATTTCGTCCGGCAGGTACTGCTGGGGATAGTAATGCCCCGGGTAAGGATGGGGATATTGATAACTGAGGCCCCGCCCCAGCTTTTTGGCGCCGGAATAGTGGCTGTCTTTGAGATAGGCGGGGATATCGCCGGTCTTGCCCTGCTTCACGTCGGCCATGGCCGCGTCGATGGCCAACACCCCGGCGTTGGATTTGGGCGCGGTGCATAAAAGGATGGTGGCGTCGGCCAGAGGAAGCCGCGCTTCCGGCAGCCCCAGCTGCAGGGCGCTGTCTACACAGGCCTTCACAATGGGAATGGCCTGGGGCCAGGCCAGACCGATGTCCTCACAGGCGATGCACAAAAGCCGCCGGCAGGGAGAAAGGATATCCCCGGCGACCAGAAGCCTGGCCAGATAGTGCAGCGCCGCGTTTTCGTCCGAGCCGCGGACCGATTTGTGGAAAGCGGAAAGAATGTCATAGTGGGCGTCGCCGTCCCGGTCGTAGCGCATGGCGCTGCGCTGGGACACCTGCTGTACCGCGTCCATGCCAATGCGGCGGCGGCCGTCCTGTACCGGAGCGGACAACACGCACATCTCCACCGCGTTGATGGATTTGCGCACGTCGCCGCCGCAGCCCAGGGCAATGGCTTCCACAACGCCGTCCTCCAGCTCCAGCGGCGTTTGCTGTTCCTGCTCCAAAATGGCAAAAGCCCGCCGTACCGCCGCTTCGATATCGGCGGCGTCCACCGGTTTGAACTCAAAGACGGTAGAGCGGCTTAAAATGGCGTTATACACATAAAAATAAGGATTTTCAGTGGTGGAGGCAATGAGGGTGATCTGCCCGTTTTCAATAAACTCCAGCAGCGACTGCTGCTGTTTTTTATTGAGGTACTGGATCTCATCCAGATACAAAAGGACCCCTCCCATGGCCTCGAAAGTCCCCAGCCCGTTGATAATTTCCTTGATATCCGCCACGCTGGCGCTGGTGCCGTTTAATTTATGCAGGGTCTTACCGGTTTTTTGGGCGATAATCCGCGCAACGGTCGTTTTTCCCACGCCGGACGGCCCGTAAAAGATCATGTTGGTGATGTGACCCGAATCCACCATCCGCCGCAGAACGGCGCCGGGACCCAGCAGATGAGCCTGTCCCACCACGTCGTCCAGACTGTCCGGACGGATTCGGTCTGCCAATGGTGCCGTCATAAAAAAACCCCCTTTGCAGCGGAAAATCCGCGTATCAATGTAAATGTATCGATTTTTCTATTGTAGCAGATTTTTGATTCGATGAATAGAACTTTTGTTCCAAATGGGAAAAAATTTCCGCTTCCCGGCGCTGCCGGAAAGCGGAAACGAAAATTCAAGATGCTTTGCTTTTTTTATGAAAGACAGCCCATAGCACAAACAGTGCCGCCGTCACAGCCAGATACAGCCCGTAAAGGGTCCACGTTCCGGCCAGTGAAAGACCAAACGGGGTACCGCATTCCGGATGGTGCAGCGCGTACCATACAAAGCCCACAGCAAACAGCAAAGCCGCGATTGCGCACCATAGGAAAACGCGGGCACATTGCTTCGCCTGCATGTGATTTTCCCCCTTTATTCGTACAACGGGAACTTGGCGCAGGTCTCGTTTACCTCAGCGCGGATCCGGTCAGCGGACGCTTCGAAATCGGTGGCGGCCAGATAGATCCACTGGGCGATCTTCTCCATCTCTTCTTTGCCAAAGCCGCGGGAGGTCACATAAGGAGTACCTACCCGGATACCGCTGGTGACAAAGGGCTTCTGAGGATCGTCGGGGATGGCGTTTTTGTTGACGGTGATATACACTTCGTCCAGACGCCGCTCCAGCTCTTTGCCGGTGATGTTCATAGAGCGCAGATCCAACAGCAGCAGATGATTGTCGGTACCGCCGCCCACCAGATCAAACCCTTTTTCGGTGAGGCACCGGCCCAGATGGGCTGCGTTTTCCACGATCTTCTTTTGATATTCTTTAAACTCCGGTTTTAACGCTTCTCCAAAGCAGACTGCCTTGCCGGCGATGATGTGCTCCAGCGGGCCGCCCTGGGTGCCGGGGAAAATCGCTTTGTCGATTTGTTTGGCCAGCGCTTCCCGGCAGAGGATCATGCCGCCGCGGGGACCGCGCAGGGTCTTGTGGGTGGTGGTGGTGACCACGTCGGCGTAAGGCACCGGAGACTGGTGCAGCCCCGCCGCGACCAGACCGGCGATGTGGGCCATATCCACCATCAGGTAAGCGCCGCAGGCGTCGGCCACTTCGCGGAATTTGGCAAAGTCGATAGAGCGGGCGTAGGCAGAAGCGCCTGCCACGATCAGTTTGGGTTTGTGTTCCATCGCCAGCCGCATCAGCTCATCGTAGTCGATGGTGCCGGTCTTGGCGTCTACGCCGTAGGGAACGAATTTGAAATAGGTGCCGGACATGTTTACCGGAGAGCCGTGGGTCAGATGACCGCCGTGGGCCAGATTCATGCCCAGCACCGTGTCGCCGGGTTGGATAAGCGCGAAGTAAACCGCCATGTTGGCCTGCGCGCCGGAATGAGGCTGCACGTTGGCATGCTCCGCGCCGAAGAGCTTTTTCGCCCGCTCAATGGCCAGCGTTTCCCCCTTGTCCACGCACTGGCAGCCGCCATAGTAGCGCTTGCCGGGATAACCCTCGGCGTATTTGTTGGTGAGAACCGATCCCATGGCCGCCATGACAGCCGGCGAGACCAGATTCTCAGAGGCGATCAGTTCAATATTTCTTCTTTGGCGGGCCAGCTCTTCCTGCATGGCACTGCCCAATTCCGGGTCATATTTGGACACAAAGCCAATGGTGTCCAGCATATCTGCATACATGGAAATCGTCCTTTCTTTGGAAAACCGCCGCGGAAATGATACGCTTTTCCGTAGTTGGTTTTTATTTTCTTTTATTATACTGACACAAACAAAGAAAATCAATTCTTTGTCTATTTTATACTGGAATCAAGCAAAAAGAAGCCGATATCAAAATTTTTATTCCAGCACGTAGCGTTTTGGAGCCTTGGCGGATGTTAAAGGTAGAGGAGGGAGAATATGCGGCAGGAGCAATCATTGCGTACGAATGATGGTGCTGAAGATGTGATCCGGCAATATGCTGCCATGGTGTACCGGCTGGCGTTTGCCCGGTCCGGGACAAAAGACGATGCGGACGAGATCTTTCAAGAGGTGTTTTTCCGTTATCTGAAAAACCAGCCGGTATTTGAAAGTGAAGAACACTGCAAAGCATGGCTGATTCGGGTTACGATCAACTGTTCCAGAAAGCTGTGGAGCAGCGGCTGGCGCGTTACGTTTTCGCCCGAAAGCCCGCAGTCAAAGGATTGATAAAACGAAAAAGGCAGGGAAACTCCCTGCCTTTTGTTTTTATAAAATCCGCGCCAGAATGGAATTGGAAAGCAAAAATCCCTTTGGCGTAAAAAAAAGCCGCCCGTTTTCTTCTTTCATGTACCCGGCGCCGATCATGGGGCGGGATTTTTGCCAAAGGCCGTCCCAGTCGTAATCCGGATAAGCGGCGGCCGCCTCTTTGCGGTCGATGCCCTGACAAAGGCGCAGTCCCAGCAGGGCATATTCCTGTGGATCTCCGCCGGGTCCGTCGCCGCAGATCAGCGACAGCGGATTTTCCGCCGCCAGAAACCCGCCCAGATCCCGCGGGAAGAAAAATCTCCGGCCCTCCATCAGGCTGTGGGCGGCTGGTCCGAGACCCAGATATTCCGCGCCCAGCCAGTATTTACAGTTGTGGCGGCTGTGAAATCCCGGTTTGGCAAAGTTGGAGATTTCATATTGGCAAAATCCGTGCCGCGCCAAAGCTTCCACCGCCTGCAAATAGCGTTCGGCCTGCTCGTCCGGGTCGGGACAGCGGGCCGCCACCCCGTTTCGGTCAAAGGGGGTGCCCTCTTCGATTTTGAGCAGATAAGCCGAGATGTGCGTGATACCGGTTTCGGCGCAGAATCCGATGGACTTTTCCACCGATTGCGCCGTTTGTTGTGGAATACCCAGCATCAAATCCAGCGAGATGTTGGAAAATCCCGCCGCCTGCGCATGGGCCACTGCCAGCGCCGCCTCCTTTGCCGTATGCCTTCTGCCGAGAATTTTCAGCTCTTCTTCGTCGGCAGACTGCATGCCGAAAGACAGTCGGTTGACCCCGGCGGCGAACAGATCCCGCAGCGTTTCTTCCAGTGTAGAAGCAGGGTTTGCCTCCAGCGTGATTTCGGCGTTTTGTAATCCGAAATGCCGCCGCGCCGTACTGACAATCCGCTCAATGCGCCGCGCGCCCAGCAAAATGGGAGTGCCGCCGCCAAAATACAATGTATCTGCCGGGCGCTGCCAGCGCTCGGCAGAAGCTGCTAGCGCCCGGCAGATTTGTTCGGTATAAGCGTCCATAAGGCTTTCTTCGGCCTTGACCGAGTAAAAGTTGCAGTAGGGGCACTTGGCGGCGCAGAACGGCACATGAATGTAGATGCCAGGATTGGTCTCCCGGATCAGGGTTTCATACCGGCTCATTTGACCGCCCTCGTGGCAAAGTATTTGGCCGAATATTGGCAGATCAGATCGTCATCCACATCCTCATAAAAGCCGGTGATGGCAAATCCTGCCGCCGTCTGCCCGCCGATGAGCGATTCCAGCGTGTGACTGTACTGGATGGTTTCTTTATTTTGCAGTACCCGCGAAACCTCTTCCGGACTCAGCTCATCCAGCGAGCAGAAAGGCAGGTGGTTGGATACGGTGAAGCGGTTTTGATCCCAGTCCGGCCCGTTGAAGATGTAAACAAACGGATTGGTGGCGCCGAACAGAAAGCTGCCGCCTTTTCGGAGCACCCGGTAGGCTTCGTCAAAAACCGGCTGAACTTCCGGCACATAGGTCACCGATACCGGGCAGAACACCAAATCGAACGCGCTGTCGGCAAAGGCGGACAGGTCCCGCATGTCTCCCCGGACAATCTTCAAAGGCAGATTTTCCCGCTGGGACACCAAACGGTCCTGGGTCAGCTGGGCCAGGGAGTTGTCAAACACAGTGACATCCGCCCCGGCTGCCGCCAGAATCGGAGCCTGCTGGCCGCCGCCGCTGGCAAGGCAGAGGATTTTTAATCCGGCAAGCTCTTCGGGAAACCACTCCCGCGGCACCGGCTTTTTGGCGGTAAGCAGGATGGAAAAAAGCCCTGCCCGTGCCGCTTCGATTTCCTCATGGGATACCGGCACCGTCCATTGCCAGGCATTTTTTACATGCAGGTCCCACGCTTCGGCATTGTGGGAGATCACATCGACAGTACTCATAAAAACAAACCCTCCTTCACAGGAATACCCCCGGCCGCGAAGCCGGGCGAAAACAAAGGGCCGCGGAGATGCGCCGCGGCCCGGGGGAATCGAAAAAACTAATCCAGCTTGAGTACCGACATAAAGGCTTCCTGCGGCACCTCCACCGAGCCCAGCTGGCGCATGCGCTTCTTGCCCTCTTTCTGCTTTTCCAAAAGCTTCTTTTTCCGGGTGATGTCGCCGCCGTAGCACTTGGCCAAAACGTCTTTTCTCATGGCCTTGACCGTTTCCCGGGCAATGACCTTGCCGCCCACCGCCGCTTGAATCGGCACCTCGAACAGCTGGCGCGGAATGTGTTCCTTGAGGTTCTCGGCCATCTTGCGGGCGCGGGTATAGGCCTTGTCCGCATGGACGATGAAGCTTAAAGCGTCCACCATCTCGCCGTTGAGCAGAATATCCAGCTTGACCAGTTTGGAGGGCTGGTAGCCATCCAGCTCATAGTCATAAGAGGCGTAGCCCTTGGTGCGGGATTTGAGCGCGTCGAAAAAGTCGTAGACGATTTCGTTTAAGGGCAGGTCGTAATGCAGTTCCACCCGGTCGGTGTCCAGATACTTGGTGTCTTTGTAAACGCCGCGCCGCTCCTGGCACAGCTCCATAATGGAGCCGATGTACTGGGCCGGCGTGAAAATGCTGGCCTTGACATGGGGCTCCTCCGCCGAAGCGATCAGGGACGGGTCCGGGTAGTTGGTAGGGTTGTCGATGGTGACGACAGAACCGTCGGTCAAATGGATTTTGTAGATAACGCTGGGGGCGGTGGTAACGAGATCGAGGTTAAATTCCCGCTCCAGCCGCTCCTGGATAATTTCCATGTGCAAAAGCCCCAGAAAACCGCAGCGGAAGCCAAAGCCCAGCGCGATGGAAGTTTCCGGCTCAAAGGAAAGCGATGCGTCGTTCAGCTGTAATTTTTCCAAGGCATCCCGCAAATCGGGATAGCGGGCGCCGTCTGCCGGGTAGATACCGCAGAATACCATCGGCACCGCTTTGCGATAGCCGGGCAGCGGTTCGTCGCAGGGGCGGTCGCGCAAGGTCACCGTGTCGCCTACGGTAGTATCTTGTACGTTTTTGATGCTGGCGGTGAGGTATCCCACCTGGCCGGCTTTCAGCTCGCCGCAGGGGTTGAGGGTTGTGGCGCCCATAGTGCCAACCTCTACCACCGAGAATTCGGCGCCGGTGGCCATCATGCGGATCGCGTCGCCGGTGCGAAGGGTTCCCTCTTTTACGCGAATGTAGACGATTACACCTTTGTAACTGTCATAGTAAGAGTCAAAAATCAGCGCTTTGAGCGGCGCGCCCGGGTCCCCGGAGGGGGCGGGAATATCGGTGACCACCCGTTCCAGGACCTCTTCAATATTGATGCCGTTTTTGGCCGAGATGCGCGGCGCGTCCAGACAGGGGATGCCGATAACATCCTCCACCTCATGGGCGACCCGCTCTGGGTCGGCGGCGGGCAGGTCAATTTTGTTGATGACCGGTACGACTTCCAGGTCATGCTCAATGGCAAGGTAGGTGTTGGCCAAGGTCTGGGCTTCAATGCCCTGGGAGGCATCCACCACCAGCAGCGCCCCCTCGCAGGCCGCCAGAGAGCGGGAGACCTCATAGTTAAAGTCCACATGTCCGGGGGTGTCGATCAGGTTAAAATCGTACACCTGCCCGTCCTTTGCGGTATATTGCAGCCGGACAGCCCGGGCTTTGATGGTAATGCCCCGTTCCCGTTCGATGTCCATGTTGTCCAAAAGCTGTTCTTCCATGTCCCGCTTGGCCACGGTACTGGTCAGCTCCAGAATCCGGTCAGCCAAGGTGGATTTTCCATGGTCGATGTGGGCAATGATGCAAAAATTGCGGGTATGCTCCAAAATAGGGTCGATCTGCGCCAAACTGTTCACCTCTGTATTCTCTTTCACAAATCAACGGATAATCAAAATCAGTATAGCATATTTGTCCGCCGGGTACAACGAAAAATCGCGGGATCCCTTATCATATTTTGCCCTTTGTGCTTGCTTTTTTGTGCTGGTCTGCTATAATGGGTTATTCACCGCGGCTGGAAAGGAGTGAAGTATGAATGCGATTTTTCAAGAAGAGTCGGCCAGGCTTTCCTGGACGAAAGAACAGTATCAGCAGGCTGCCGAGGATGAGCGCCTGATGCTGGGCGCCCTGCCGAGGCTGTATCCAAACGATCCAAACCTTTTAAACGAACTGCTGCTGCATACCCACAACCGGATCGTGCGGCTGGAGCAGAGCCGACTCAAACCTTACTTTGCCCGCATCGACTTTACCGATGGCACGTCCGGCCAGACCGACCGGTGTTATATCGGAAAGATCGGCGTGTCCGATCAGGACGGCCAGATCATCACAGTGGACTGGCGAGCCCCGGTCGCTACCTTATACTATGACAGCAATTTGGGCAAAGCCTCTTACCAGGCGCCGGAGGGACAGATCAGCGGTACGCTTTCCCTCAAACGGCAGTATGAGATTGAAAAGGGAGAGCTGCTTTCCTATCACGATGTGGACTCCGTATCCAACGATGAGCTGCTCAAGCCGTTTTTAAGTGCCGGCGCGGACAGCCGGCTCAAAAACATCGTCGCTTCCATCCAGGCCGAGCAGAACCGGATCATCCGGGAGGACCTGCATAAAAACCTCATCGTGCAGGGGGCGGCGGGAAGCGGCAAAACCACGGTGGCGTTGCACCGCATCGCCTATCTGGTCTACCGCTGGCGGGACAGCATCCGCCCAAGCCAGTACATGGTCATCGGACCGAACCTGTTTTTTATCAGCTATATTTCGGCGGTGCTGCCGGATCTGGATGTAGACAGCGTACCGCAGTTTACCTATGAAACGTTGGCGGCCCAGTATCTGGGAGAAAATTTTACCGTGCAAAACGCCCTGTGAGCCGCTTCGCAGTCTGCTATAAATTTTTCAATATGAAAAAAGACGGTGCTGCTTTTGCAGCACCGTCTTTTTGTTTGAAAATTAGAAACGGTTGCGTTTTTTGTAGCTGGTGTGGAGGATCTCGTGGGCCTTGTGGGAGCCGTAGCTGCCCAGATAGGTCTCGTAAACCTCTTTGACCACCGGGTTTTCATGGGATTTCCGAATCGGCTTGTTCTTATCATCTTCGTACAACGCAGCCGCACGCCGCGCTTTCAGATCGATGAAGTTGCGAACCGCCGCCGGCTGTACCGGCTGGCCGCCGCCGTTGACGCAGCCGCCCGGGCAGCCCATGATCTCGATGAAGTGATAGTTCTTCTCGCCGGATTTGACCGATTCCAGAACTTTCTTGGCGTTTTTCAGTCCGGACGCAACGCAGACATTCAGCTCCAGATCGCCGATCTTGTAGGTCGCTTCCTTAATACCCTGGGTACCGCGGACCTCGCTGAACTCAACGGCCTCGCCGCTTTCGCCGGTGATCCACTCTTTCGCGGTACGCAGCGCCGCTTCCATAACGCCGCCGGTGGCGCCGAAAATTACGCCTGCGCCGGTGGAGGTGCCCAAAGGCGCGTCGAACTCTTCGTCGGGCAGCTTGGGCAGATACATACCTGCACGGTTGATCATGCGGGCCAGTTCACGGGTGGTCAGGGCAACGTCTACGTCCGGATAACCGGAAGCGGACTCGTCCTCACGCTTGGTCTCAAACTTCTTGGCAGTACAGGGCATAATGCCGACCACGAAGATGTCTTTGGGATCAATGCCGGTTTTCTCCGCGTACCAGGTCTTGGCCAGCGCGCCGAACATCTGCTGCGGCGATTTGCAGGTGGACAGGTTCTCGGTGAATTCCGGATAGTAATGCTCACAGTATTTGACCCAGCCGGGGGAGCAGGAGGTGATCATCGGCAGCTTGCCGCCATTTTTGATTCGCTCAACCAGCTCATTGGCCTCTTCCACGATGGTCATATCCGCGGCAAAGTCGGTGTCATAAACGCCGTCAAAGCCCAGACGGCGCAGCGCCGCGACCATCTTGCCTTCCACGTTGGTGCCGATGTGCATGCCAAACGCTTCACCCAAAGTTACGCGGATGGAAGGAGCGGTCTGAACGATGACATGTTTGGTCGGGTCGTTAAGCGCACGCCATACATCCTTGGTGTTGTCTTTTTCCGACAGCGCACCGGTGGGGCAGACAACAATACACTGGCCGCAGGATACGCAGGCCACGTCGGACAAATTCTGGTCAAAGGCGGAGCCAATGTGGGTGTTAAAGCCACGGCCGTTGGGGCCGATCACCGCAACATCCTGCCATTTGGCGCAAGCGGCAGCACAGCGGCGGCACAGCACACACTTGGAGTTGTCGCGTACCAAATGTACGGCGGAATCGTCGTAATTGCTGGCGGGCTTTTCACCGTCATAAATCGCTTCGTCGTAGATACGGAAGTCTTTACACAGTTTCTGCAGCTCACAGTTTCCGGAGCGTACGCAGGACAAGCAGGAACGGTTATGGGTGGAAAGGATCAGCTCCAGGTTGGTTTTGCGGGAAGCGAAAACACGTTTGGAGTTGGTCAGGATCTCCATGCCCTCGGCCACCGGATAAACGCAGGCGGCAACCAGGTTCCGCATGCCGACAACTTCTACTACGCAGATGCGGCAGGCGCCGATTTCGTTGATTTCTCTTAAGTAACACAAGGTGGGAATTTCGATTCCATGCATTCTGGCGGCTTCCAAAATGGTGCTGCCGGCCGGTACGGACAAGGGCATACCGTTAATTTTAATATTTACCATTTCCATTGTGGTACACTCCTTCCTTATTTTTTGTAGATGGCGCCGAACTTACATTTTTCCATGCAGGCGCCGCACTTGAGGCATTTCGCGGGATCGATGACGTGAGGCTGTTTCACGGTGCCGGAGATGGCGTCCGCCGGGCAGGCTCTTGCGCACAAAGTACAGCCTTTGCACTTCTCACGGTCGATGACGTAGCTCAGCAGCGCTTTACATACGCCGGCCGGGCACTTCTTGTCAACGATATGGGCCACATATTCATCCCGGAAGTATTTCAGGGTAGAGAGTACCGGGTTGGGAGCGGACTGGCCGAGGCCGCACAAAGAGTTGGCCTTGATGTGGTAGCACAACTCTTCCATTTTGTCCAGATCTTCCATGGTACCTTTGCCTTTGGTGATCTTGTCCAGCATTTCCAGCAGGCGCTTGGTACCGATACGGCAGGGCGTACATTTGCCGCAGCTTTCGTCTACGGTGAATTCCAGGAAGAACTTGGCGATATCCACCATACAGGTGTCTTCATCCATAACGATCAGGCCGCCGGAGCCCATCATGGAGCCGATGGAGATCAGGTTGTCGTAGTCAACGGGGATATCAATCAAAGAAGCGGGGATACAGCCGCCGGAAGGACCGCCGGTCTGGGCCGCTTTGAATTTCTTGCCGTTGGGAATGCCGCCGCCGATTTCTTCAACGATTTCCCGCAGGGTGGTACCCATGGGAACTTCCACCAGGCCGGTGTTGTGGATCTTTCCGCCCAGCGCGAATACCTTGGTGCCTTTGGATTTCTCGGTACCCATGGAGGCGAACCAGTCGGCGCCTTTGAGGATGATCTGGGGGATGTTGGCGTAGGTTTCTACGTTGTTCAGAACGGTGGGCCGCTCAAACAGGCCTTTGACCGCCGGGAACGGAGGACGGGGTCTGGGCTCGCCGCGGTGACCTTCGATAGAAGTCATCAGCGCGGTTTCCTCGCCGCAGACGAACGCGCCGGCGCCCAGACGCAGTTCAATGTCAAAGTCAAATCCGGTGCCCAGGATATTTTTGCCCAGCAGGCCGTTTTCCCGGGCCTGGCCGATGGCGATTTCCATCCGTTTTACCGCGATGGGGTACTCGGCACGGACGTAGATATAACCCTGGCTTGCGCCGATGGCATAGCCGGCAATGGCCATTGCTTCCAGCACAACGTGGGGGTCGCCTTCCAGAACAGAACGGTCCATGAACGCGCCGGGGTCGCCCTCGTCAGCGTTGCAGCAGACATATTTCTGGCCGGCGGGCTGCGCCGCCGCAAAGCTCCACTTCATGCCGGTGGGGAAGCCGCCGCCGCCCCGTCCGCGCAGGCCGGAGTCTTTAATGGTCTGGATAACCTGCTCGGGGGTCATTTCGGTCAGTACTTTACCCAGAGCCATGTAGCCGTCCAGGCCGATGTATTCATTGATGTTTTCCGGATCGATCACGCCGCAGTTTTTCAGCGCCACACGTTTTTGCTTGGCGTAGAACTGGGTATGGTTCAAAGATTTTACCGTGTCTTCCTGCACCGTCTCCTGATACAGAAGGCGGGTGACGATACGGCCCTTGAGCAGATGCTCAGAAACGATCTCGGGGATATCTTCGGGTTTAACCATGCTGTAAAAGGCGCCCTCAGGATAAACGATCATAACAGGGCCCAAGGCGCACAGGCCGAAACAGCCGGTTTTAATGACCTTGATCTCTTCGGTCAGGCCGTTGCTCTGAAGCTCCCGATCCAGAGCTTCAATGATTCGGGCGCTGCCGGAGGAGGTACAGCCTGTACCACCGCAGACCAGCACATGGGAACGATACATGTTGGTTTCCTCCTTATTTCGTTTTTGCGCCGATGGTGTATTCGGTTACGACATTGCCGTTGACCAGGTGATCGTTGACAACCTTAACTGCCATTTCGGGAGTCATTTTTACATAAGTAACCTTTTCTTTACCGGGTTCGTAGACCTCGACGACAGGCTCGTACTGGCAGATGCCGATGCAGCCGGTCTGGGCAATGGTCACATTTTGAAGATTCCGTTTGGAAACCTCGTCGGTAAAGGCGGCCAAAACCGGCCGCGCGCCGGCAGCGATTCCGCAGGTAGCCATGCCGACGACTACACGGATATTGCCTTCCGCGTCATCGCGAACGCCGATTTTGCCTTTCATGGAATCGCGAAGAGCCTGCAGCTCTGCTAAACTTTTCATATTATGTTGCACCTCCGCTAAGCAAATCCATATTTTCTTTGATATACCCTCGGATAAATTCCATCACCTGAGGGGTGTTTAAAGGAACGCCGTCTAAAATCTCCTGCAGCTGGGCGGTGCTGACGGTAAAACGTTCCTCTCCCACCTGATAGGTAAAAGAGAAATTGATCTGTTCATTGCAGCCCATCAAAATGCACATCGTATCGGCTATATTCCCCAGCGGCATCCGGTCGATGTGGGTAAGCCCGAAAGACGCTTTCACCTCGGTGCCCTGCCCCACCTGGGACTGGATGGAAAAATCCCCGCCGGTCATCAGCGCGGCCATTTTAAAGAAAGGGACGCCCAGGCCCACCTTACGGGTGGTGCGGGTGGTGTAGAACGGGTCCTCCACATGGGCGACCTGCTCCGGCGTCATGCCGCAGCCATTGTCGGTGATGGTGATGACCATGCGGTCTTCCGCCGGCAGTTCTGCCACGGTGATATCCACTTCGGTCGCATTTGCCCGTACAGAATTCTGCGCAATGTCCAGGATATTTAACGACAGCTCTTCCATGGCTTATTCCGCGTACTTGGCCAGAATGCCGGGGATATCGTCAGCGACCAGACGGCCATAGACATCATCGTTGATGGTCATGACCGGCGCCAGACCGCATGCGCCGATGCAGCGGCAGGCTTCCAGAGAAAACTTGCCGTCGTTTGTGCACTGGCCGCCTTCAATGCCCAGACATTCGCTGAGCTTATTGAACACGTCGCCGGAGCCTTTAACGTAGCAGGCGGTGCCCAAACAAACGGAAATCTTGTATTTGCCTTTGGGGTTCAGAGTGAACTGGGAATAGAAAGTAGAAACGCCGTAAACCTCTTCCAGCGGGACACCCAGATGCTGTGCGACCAGCTTCTGGACCTCGATGGGAAGATAGCCGTAAATTTCCTGCGCGCCCTGCAGAACCGGCATTAAAGCGCCTCTTTGCCCTTTGTGGGCGGCAATCAGCTCGATAAGCTTTTGTTCTTGCTCTTTGGTTCCGTTAAAAGGAACTGCCGAAATTGTAGTAGCCATGAAAACCTCCGTTCTGCCGAAAAACGGCAAAAATTATTGTTTCCGGACTCCCCCGGAGCCATTTTCTATCTGCATAGGCCGCGCCGGAAAGCTGCATTGGCCGCCGCCCCTTTTTCATTGTTTTTTCTGGAGCCAACGGATTTTTGGGCGCAAAAACCCCTATGCTTCTAGACTGGTTAAAATTATAACAGGAGCAAACGACAAAATCTACTATGTTTTCATGAATATAATGAAGTTTGTTGATATTCCAAAAAAACATGACAAAATTTTTAGTACTTTTCCCAAGTCCGACGAAAATTTGGCATATGACAGCCGCTCTCCTTGTCCTTTTCGGGCGGATATGGTATAATATCCAAAAATAAAGGGCAATTGCCCGGATTTTTTGTCCGGTCCGCTGCCGGGATTGTCCGATTCCAGGCAAGGAGTAAAAATCCGGCCCGATACTTTATTATAATGGGAACAGGAGGGCAAATATGACCATTCAAGACATTAAAGATATCCTGCAGGCAAACGTTTTATGGGCTGGTGAGGGAGTTCTTTCCCAGGAGGTACATACCGCCTGCGGCAGCGATATGATGAGCGACGTGCTGGCATTTGTCAAAGATCAGGCCGTGCTTTTGACCGGATTGGTGAATCCTCAGGTGATCCGCACTGCGGAGATGATGGACATTATCTGCATCGTGTTTGTCCGTGGGAAAAAGCCGGACTCGGCCATGATCGAGCTGGCGGAGGAACGGGGCATTGCGCTGCTTTCCTGCGATCAGAGGATGTTTACCGCCTGCGGGCTTTTATATGAGAATGGGCTGAGGGGAGGCCGCGAAGAAAAATGAGCCAAACCATTTCTTTCCACTATGATGTTCCCGGCGATGATTTCACCCGTGCGGGAGAAGCTTCCGGAAGCGTGAAAAAGGCGCTCAAAAAGGTGGGGCTGGCGCCGGATATTATCCGGAATGTGGCCATCGCCATGTACGAAGGCGAGATCAACATGGTCATCCATGCCGGCGGCGGGCAGATTGATGTGGATATCGACCCCGATGCGGTTCGTATGGTGTTGAAAGATCAGGGACCAGGGATCAAGGATATTTCCCTTGCCATGCAGGAAGGATGGTCCACTGCGCCGGACGATGTGCGTTCATTGGGTTTCGGCGCCGGGATGGGTCTGCCCAATATGAAAAAATACACCGATGAAATGGAGATTGAAAGCACCGTAGGGGTTGGCACCACTGTTACGATGACTGTATTCACCCACCCGCGGGAGGAGGCGGTGTCGTGAGCGAATTTTTCCATTCGGTGACCCTGGACCGGGACCTGTGCCATGGTTGCATCAACTGCGTCAAGCGCTGTCCCACCGAGGCTATCCGGGTGCGGGACGGCAAGGCAAAGATCCTGTCCGACCGATGTATCGACTGCGGGGAATGTATCCGTGTTTGCCCGCACCACGCCAAAAAGCCCATTTTCGATCCGCTTTCGGTGATGGATCAATATGAATATACCGTTGCTCTGCCGGCGCCGAGCCTGTATGGGCAATTTAACAATCTCGACGATGTGGAGATCATCCTGCGGGCATTGATCGACATGGGATTCGACGATATTTTTGAAGTTTCCCGGGCAGCGGAGCTGGTCAGCGACGCTACCCGCAAAATGCTCAGCGAAGGCCAGCTGCCCCGCCCGGTCATCAGTTCCGCCTGCCCGGCGGTAGTTCGTCTGATCCGGGTGCGTTTTCCCGATCTGATCCGGCATATTCTGCCTTTACAGGCCCCGGTGGAAGTGGCCGCGCGCCTGGCCAAAAAAGAGGCGATGGAGCGCACCGGCCTTCCCGAGGAAAAAATAGGCTGCATTTTTATTTCCCCCTGCGCCGCCAAGGTCACGGCGGTAAAAATGCCGCTGGGAACCAGAAAAAGCGCCATCGACGCGGTAGTCGCCATCCGGGATGTGTACCCGAAGATGCTGAACTTTATGAAAGAAGAATCCCCTGCCGGAGAAGAGTACTTAAGCTCCGGGCGCATGGGGATCGGCTGGGGGTCTTCCGGCGGGGAGTCGGCGGCATTGCTGAACGACCGGTATCTGGCGGCGGACGGCATTGAAAACGTCATCCGCGTGCTGGAGGACCTGGAGGATGAAAAGCTGAGCTCGGTGGATTTTGTGGAGCTCAACGCCTGCGCCGGCGGCTGTGTCGGCGGGGTGCTGACAGTCGAAAATCCCTATATTGCCAAGGCCAAGCTCAAACGGGTGCGTAAATACCTGCCCGTGTCCTGTAACCGGGTGGGGGATGGAATCCCCCGGCAGATGAAATTCGATACTGAGATCCGGTATGAACCGGTGCTGCAGTTGGACGGGGACATTACCGTGGCGCTGAAAAAACTGGGGCAGATCGAGCAGATATCCCATATGTTCAGCGGACTGGACTGCGCCGCCTGCGGCGCACCCAGCTGCAAGGCATTGGCGGAGGACGTAGTCCGAGGCTACAACACGCCGGATGCCTGCGTGTTTCTGCTCAAGGATAAAATGAAATCCCTGGCCAATTCCATTGCGGAGCTGGAGGGAAAAATTCCGGATACTTTTAAAGAAGACGGCCAGGATTGACCGGCCGGAGCGGACTGCTGGAGGGAAATAGAGATGAAAAAAGTTACCGTCCGTGAGATTGCACAAACGTGCGGGTTTTCGGTGCTGGCCGGCGCAGACGCTTTGGATCGTCAGGCCGACCGGGTATTCTGCTGTGACCTTTTAAGTTTTGTCATGGGCCGCGCCCCGGCGGACTCGGCCTGGATCACCGTCATGGGCAATGTCAACGCGGTGGCGGTGGCCGTGCTGGCGGATACCGCCTGCATCATACTGGCGGAAAACGCGGTGCTGGACGGAGAAGCTCGCTCCCGGGCTGAAGGGCAGGGGGTGCCTGTTCTGGGTTCCCCGCATCCGATCTTTGATACAGGACTTTTGATCCAGCGGATGCTGGAAGATTGACAGGCTGCCATACGCCGCCGGGAAAAGGATCCGGCGGCGTATGTTTTTACCGGAAAGGAGGGGCGCTGTGGAAAAAGTGATTTACGATCTGCATACCCACTCGGCCCTATCCCCCTGCGGGGATAACGATATGACCGTCAATAATATGCTCAACATGGCGGTGCTGAACGGCATCCAGGTGATGGCGATCACCGACCATAACAGCTGCAAAAACTGCCCGGCAGCCATGGAGGTGGCAAAGGAACTGCCGATCGACCTGATCCCCGGCATGGAACTGTGTACCAGTGAGGAGGTCCATGTGGTTTGTTTGTTCCCGGAATTGGAGCGGGCCATGGCTTTCGACGCCTATGTCCACGATCACCTGCCTGCGGTGGAAAACCGGCCGGAAATTTTTGGCGAGCAGCGTATTTTAAACGCGTCGGACGAGATCATCGGCTATGAGCCGTATCTTTTGATCAATGCCACCACGATTTCCATCGAGGAAACAGTGCCGCTGGTGCGCCGGTTCGGCGGGATCTGTTATCCGGCCCACATTGACAAAAGCTCCACCAGCGTTTTTTCCAATCTGGGCTATTTTTCCGCGGACTGGGGCTTTTCGGCAGTGGAAATTGTCAGCCGGGATAACATTCCGCAGCTGGCCGCGCAGATTCCCGGCTTCGAGGACCTGCTGGTGCTGCACAGTTCCGACGCTCATTATCTTTGGGATATTTCCCAGGGAGAAAATTTTCTGTTCTGTAACAATTTCCGGCATACGCTGGGGTTATACTAACAAAGAAGTGATGCGCGGCAATCGGAAGCGGCGCGGGGAGGACGGAAAAAATGACTGATTCATTCGCGCAGGCCATGGTGTTTTTCATGGCGGTGTTTTTCCTTTTGGGGATGGCGCTTCCCATAGCGGCCCATTATAAAGGCAAACCCAGGTTGAAAAAGCTGGGGTATCTGTTTATGATCCTTTTTTCTCTTCTGCTGGTGTTCTGTCTGCTTTGCTGGTTCGCGTCGGTCTAACCGGAAGGCGCTTTGAAAGACAAAAGCCTGTGAAAAGAGTTTGCCCGATCTCTTTTACTGTACGAACAGAAAAGTGCCGGGCTTTTTATTGTCAAACTCTTCACAATTTAGCAGAAATCTCTTGATAATCCTTGTCCGATTCGTTATAATATGGGCAGGTATGAGCAAAATGCATACAGAATATAGAAAAACCGAAAGGAGAACCGCAATGAACTATTCTCATGAAGTAGAGAGAATGTGCCCTGTTACCAAAGGCCCCAACCACGGTCCCGCGCCCATTCCGGAAGAAGGCAGATGGGTAAAAGCCTATCAGATTTCCGATATTTCCGGTCTGACCCACGGTATTGGCTGGTGCGCACCCCAGCAGGGTACCTGCAAACTGACCCTGAACGTGAAAAACGGTATTATCGAGGAAGCCCTGGTCGAGACCATCGGCTGCTCCGGCATGACCCACTCCGCCGCGATGGCCGCTGAGATTCTGCCGAAGAAAACCCTGCTTGAAGCGCTGAACACCGACCTGGTGTGCGACGCGATCAACGTTGCTATGAGAGAGCTGTTCTTGCAGATCGTTTACGGCAGAACCCAGACTGCGTTTTCTGAAGACGGTTTGCCCATCGGCGCCGGACTGGAAGATCTGGGCAAAGGCCTGCGTTCTCAGGTTGGCACCATTTTCTCCACCTCCAAAAAAGGCGTTCGCTACATGGAAATGGCCGAGGGCTATATCCTGTCTCTGGCCCTGGATTCCAACAGCGAAGTAATCGGCTATAAATTTGTCCGCGTAGGCAAAATGCTGGAAGACATCCGCCACGGCGTAGATCCCAAGACCGCGTATGATAAGAACGTCGGCACCTACGGCCGTTACGAAGGCGCCGCCAAATACATCGACCCGCGTGAAGAATAGTCGGGATCATAAGAAAAGGAGGTAAACTCACATGGCAAAATTTGAAGGTCAGGAAAGAAGAATGCCGAAAATCGAGGCATGTCTTGCTGAATATGGTTGGAAAACCCTTGAGGATGCCGATGCGCTTTGCAAAGAGCATGGCATCAATGTAGAAGAGATTGTCAAAGGCGTACAGCCCATCGCGTTTGAGAACGCCTGCTGGGCCTATACCCTGGGTACCGCCATCGCGCTGAAAAAAGGCTGCAAAGTAGCGGCCGACGCTTCTGAGGCCATCGGCCTGGGCCTGCAGGCGTTCTGCATCCCCGGTTCCGTTGCGGAGCAAAGAGCGGTTGGCTTGGGTCATGGTAACCTGGGCGCCATGCTGTTGAGAGAAGAGACCGACTGCTTCTGCTTCTTGGCAGGACATGAGTCTTTCGCCGCTGCAGAAGGCGCGATCGGTATCGCCAGAACCGCCAACAAAGCCAGAAAGAGACCCCTGCGGGTTATCCTCAACGGCCTTGGCAAAGACGCGGCGTATATCATTTCCAGAATCAACGGCTTCACCTATGTGGAGACCGAGTATGACTTCACCACCGGCGATCTGAAAGTTGTCCGCGAAGTTCCCTTCTCCGAGGGCGACAAAGCGAAGGTTCGCTGCTATGGCGCCAACGACGTGCTCGAAGGCGTTGCCATCATGAAAAAAGAGAAAGTTGACGTTTCCATCACCGGTAACTCCACCAACCCCACCCGCTTCCAGCATCTGGTTGCCGGTACCTACAAAAAATGGGCTGGCGAGAACGGCGTAAAATACTTCTCTGTTGCTTCTGGCGGCGGCACCGGCCGTACCCTGCATCCGGACAACGTGGCTGCCGGCCCCGCTTCTTACGGCTTGACCGACTCCATGGGCCGTATGCATGGCGACGCGCAGTTTGCCGGTTCTTCCTCCGTACCTGCTCACGTAGAAATGATGGGCCTGATCGGCATGGGCAACAACCCCATGGTCGGCGCCACCGTTGCATGTGCGGTTGCGGTAGAAGAAGCCCTGAAATAATGCGGGTTTACGAGCCTTAAGCATCTGAATATCTGAAAAAACAAGTTGGACACGTCATTTTAAGCAAATCGCTGGTGACGTGTCCGATTTTTTTTTATTTTCAGAGTGTTCAGGAAAAGGGGGAGGACAAAGTGTCCAGAAGAATGAGGATGACAATTGAAAATAGCATTACTTTTGAAGAGGGCTGCGATGAGTATTTGCTGGATTGTAAGGCGCGAAATTTAAGGGATGGAACCATCAAACACTACGTTGATTCTTCCAAACAGATTATGAAATACATTGGGAGAGATACGCTAATCAAAGACATTGATAAAGATATAATAGACGATTTTATTATCCAACTTCGAGAGAATCCAAACCTCAATGATATGAGTCTTTACACCTATGCTCGGGATTTTAAAACTTTGATGTATTTCTTTATGAAAAAAGAGTATCTTCCGTACTTCAAGATAACAATTCCAAAAGCAGATAAGCAGCCGATTGAAACATATACGGACACAGAACTACAGATACTTTTGAAGAAGCCCAACCTGAAGCGTTGCGGTTTTACAGAATACAGGGTGTGGGTTATGACAAACTTCCTTCTATCTACTGGAATCAGGCAGCACAGTTTGATTAGTATCAAAATTAAGGATATCGATTTTGATGCGGAAGTGGTTCATGTTAATATTACCAAGAATCGAAAGCCGTTGATTATCCCTTTGAATCCTGATATTATCAAAATCTTAAAAGAGTATTTGAAGTATCGAAAAGGAGGGAAGGATGATTATCTTTTCTGTAATGTGTATGGCAAACCTCTGGTACGTTCAACAGTCTATAGTTCCTTCCATGAGTATAACAGACAGAGAGGTATTCAAAAGACAGGAATTCATCGCTATCGACATACGTTTGCGAAAAAATGGGTCTTGTTGGGCGGCAATGTGGTTACGCTTCAGAGAATTCTGGGGCATAGTAGTCTTGCGATCACGCAGAACTATTTGAACCTTCTGGTCAGCGATATGAAGAAGGATATTGACCAGTTTAATATTCTTCGAGAGTTCAAAAAGGAAGGAATTAAGATGACAAAGAACTAACTTTGAATCAGGAATGATACATCTATTTAACATCTTTTTTGGAACTTTCATACAACAATAAAACAAAAGGGAAGCAATTTACGCTTCCCTCTGCTCATTCATACATTGCTCTGATTTTATCCAGATAAGTTTTGAATTGTTCCGCAACATCATCGGGGTAGATAATCTTTGCTCTCCTGCCAAAACCAAGAATCCATCCAAAAAATTGATCACTTATCTCAACCTTCGCTGTTACGCTGAAATGTCTTTCATCTTCACGGCTATAATCAACGTTCTTTGTCCCAAAACGGTCAACGACAGCATCCAAAAGAGGATTGATGAAACGGATTTTAATCAATCGTTGTTCGCCGCCATACATAGAGAAAACGCGTTGAGTGTAAGTGCGCAGGTCTATCTGCTTGAAGAGTTCATCTCCTTCTCTTGGCTCACCAAGGAAATGGACATCTTTCATACGATCAACGCGGTAGGTTCGCATGTCGTGTGCTCGATCATCGTAAGCCAAAAGATAGTAGTTGCCATCGTTAATGAGCAACTGAAAAGGACTGACGGTGTAGCGTGTGCCTTTTCTGCGTTCAACTTGTTGTTCAATGTTTTCAATAGAGTATTTGAGATACTTGAAACTGATTTTCTCAGGAATGTGCGGTTCGCCGTCTATCTTGACGCTCATAGCCTCGTTGATTGCAGCGATGTTATTGAGTACACTGCGGTTATTAGTTTTGACTCGGTCTGTCAAAAAGGCATTATGTCGGATTTTTTCTGCCTGATACTCACTGACAAAATCACAGACCACATTTACAAGACGTTTGGCTTGTCCTTCAGCGATAAATTTGGAGGAATAAACACATTCAGCCAGAAGACGGATATCATTGAGATCGTAATGCCTTTGTCGCACATAGAAGCCTTTTCTGCTCTTATCGTAGATGACGAGTTTTAGTTCTTCATCTTTATCAAGCATCTGTTCTGCTTCTTCGATAGTACAGTCTTCTTCAAGCATCAAAGCAACTTTATTGATGTCTTCAATATCTCGATAGATTGAGCGACGTTCCGCAGAGATGCCGCATTCTTCAAGAAAAGCGATAATATCATACGCGGATAAAGGATGGTTTTCATCAGAGTATTTGAGGAGGTATTGAAGAACAACGTAGGGTTTTATTTTCTGGTTGGGCTTTTTGCCGTGTTCAAGTTCCTTTTGGAGGTGTTCGTCAATTTTTCGGGGCATGTGCAAGGCCTCCTTTGGTATTTGAAATTAGTATAGCATACCAACAGAAAACAAAAAAGGGTGGAAAGCTCCACCCAGAAAAGACTATGCAACCGGCTCATTGTTTTTATTTTAGAAAAGATCAATGCTTTAATCAAGCGATTGCAAATAAACAGACAAAAGACGCAAGGCGGTTTCTTTATCTTTTGGATTGCATGCATTCAGACGTGCAAGGATTTCTTCTTGCTGCGTTGTCATCTGTGCATCACTTTGTGTCAGAATTTCATCTGGTGTGATGTACAATGCATTACAGATACGGAGAATCGTTTCAATACGCATATTTACGGTGCCGCGTTCGATATCCGCATAAGTTCTATCGGATAAGCCTGCGGCCTCAGCTACATCAGCTTGGGTAAGACCACTCCTTTTTCTAATGGCAAGTAATTGGTTGCCGATTCTCCTTAAATCAAAAAGAAGCATTTTACTTCCCCCTATAATCTTTATATAGGAATTGTAGTTCCTATATCACTTGACAAATAGGAGGTTTAACATCATAATTATAGGCAGAATAGTTCTTGTTAAAGAAGGGGTGATTTGAATGCGTAGAGTAATAGCGTTTATTGAAAGCGATAATGAATTGATTAAGGAAATCATGGAATATCAGAAAGCGCATGGTTTATCATCTTTTGTTGCAGCTGTGAGAAAGTTATGCAAAGATGCTTTAGAAATTGAAAAAATACGACATTAAGGGAAGGGGAACTTTAAAAAATGGCGCTTTATCGTTGTGCGGCTTGCGGCAGCCCAAATGTCGTGACAGATATGGAAAATGGCGGCGTCAACTACAACTATGTAAAGGGAGCTGTTGGAACTGTATTGTTGGGGGCTGGCGGTGCAATGTCAGGCATCCAGAGCAAAAAAGAGCAAGTTTTTAAATGTCCCGACTGTGGTTTGACGCTAAAAGAACCGATGGATTTTGAAATAAAGACATTGATTGATATAGGAGTCATGTCTGCTGAAGCAAGAAAAAAATTAAAACTTAATGGAGTTGCTATTGATTGGGAATTCCTTACAAGAAAATATAAGAATATCGAAAAAGGGATTGCCGACGAAGTTCTTCAAATGCAGGCCAGTGCAGACGCTAACAGTGATGAAATTAGGGCACAAACCAATCGCATGATTGCTGAAACACTCATGGAAATGAAGCAGAAAACCGATGCCGAAATTGTAATTATGGAGCACGAAAATATTGACGAATTACAACAAGCATGGGAATTAAACTCTGCCGAGACTCGTACGATGCGTGAAAAAATCTATAACGATCGTGTGGCAGAGTTGGATTTGTCTTTCAGTGAAAAGGAACGTTCCTTGCGCTTGAATTTCCAGCGTAAGCTTGCCAAACTTGAAGAGCAAGTAGCTACACTTAACAAAGAATCTGCTAATCTTTCTGAAAAGCTTTCTACATTAGGTTTCTTTAAAATGGGAGAAAAAAAGAAAACTGTTCAGCAAATTAATGAGATTACGGTTCAACTTACCGATCTTGATGGAAAAAAGACTGAGCTTGAAACGGAAAATACTACCATAATCGAAGATCTTCAGAAACAAAAAAAGGCAGCACTTTTGGCAGTTAAAATGGACATTGACAATACTTACCCACTTACGCAAAGTCCAGTTGAACGCAACCATCAATTAGACTATTTTCGAAAACTGCATAATGATGCCAGCAATCCAAAATTTACATCTGTGATGAAAGACATCATTTTCTTGAAAGAGATGCTGTGCTTTGCGTTTGAATTCTATAATCGTGAAGTAAGCTATGGCGATTTTGATGAGTTGGCGGAAATTCTGTCCTTTGTGTTAGAATTGCAGAAGGGAACTCCCGCAGAAGAAATATCCAAACAACGCCTATCTGCCGTGATTAGGTATTTAGTGGAGGATGGGAAAGTAAAACAAACAGAAATAAACCGCAAACGTTATTTCGAACTACTATAAATCAAAAACAGGGAGCCGATTTGGCTCCCTGTTTTTCTACCCCTCCAAAATCTCAATATACTTATAAACCGTCGTCCTGCTCAACTTACAAACTCTTGCTAACTCTGTCAAATTAAATTGCCCGGACTTGTAAGCAGGATAGTGCTTTAGGAATCCAGAAGGAATCTGATCAATCGTTGTCTGCGGCCGCCCTATCTTTGCTCCTTTAGCCTTGGCATTTGCCATTCCAGACCGGACACGCTCGCGAATAATACGCAACTCCAGTTCCGCAAATACACCGGACATCTGGATAAAAGCGTTTGTCATTGGGTCAATCTGACCGTTGGAACAATCTACAGTAATACTTCCTACAATCACAAGCCGCAGATGCTTTTGGCGTATAATCTCAATAATCTCACAAAGTTGCTTTGTGCTTCTGGCAAGTCGGGAAACTTCTAAAGTGATGATGGTGTCTCCCTCTTTTGCCTGTTCCAGAAGAGAGGAAAGTTGTTGTTTTACAGCAGCATCGCCGTGTTCGTATTCAAGAAAAACTTCTTTTGCGCCTGCGGCTTTGAGTTCCCGAACCTGACGATCAATGTCCTGTTTGCTCTCATTAGTTGAGCAGCGTGCATATCCATAATTCATTACGATTCCTCTCTAAACACATCAAAAATTATCTTTGCTTCCAAGCGAAAGCCCTTGACAAAAGCATCTTCAAGTTCAAGATTAGTAAGATCTCCAAGTTTTCCCTGATAGTCTTCCAAGGATTCAATCTCTTCTTTAGAAAGCCTCTGCCGCAGTTCCTGTTCCTTTTGGATGACGACTCTCTGCATCCTTGAGTCCAGACCTCCCGAGCGGGTCGGCCCAGCGCACGCAGAGAGGATCCCCTCCCATAAGTCGTGAAGAATAAACATTTTGCTCCCTCCTTACGCACTGATTGTGAATCTGCGGCTTGCGGTCTGCTTGGTGAAGGCCTTGTAGAGGTCTCCATAGACCTTTTTAAAGCCAGTAGTATCAAAGCGATTGGAAAGAACGGAAGTCCAGCGAATAATGTAGGAACCCGCAATCAGTTCTTCGGTATCTCTTTCGAGCATTTCAGCCTTGATGCTGTCGCGGATGGCCTCTGCTTCAGCCCTGGCCTCTTCCATCAGTGCTTCCCATTCATTCAGCGCTTCGATTTTAGCGATCAGTTCAGATTTAGACATTGTTCATTTCTCCTTTTGGTTTGTTGTGTTGTTGTCCTTTACTGTCTATATTATAGCACTAAAAGCTGGTGCTGTATATTGACAAAATACACTAATATTTAGTGCTATTTCTATATAATTTTAGCACTTGATTTTAGTGCTAAATTGGAGTAGAATAAGGATAATGGGGAAGGAGGCGGATTTTTTGGCAATACGCTACAAAGTAGATATTATGGCAGAACTAAAAAAGAAAGGTTTTTCTTCTACGAAGATTCGAGAAGAGAAATTGATAGGACAGTCTTACCTACAGCAGATTCGTCATGGTGAATTGGTTTCCTGGAAGACTCTTGATACGATTTGCGCTCTTCTGGAATGCCAGCCCGGTGATTTGATTGAGTTTGTAAAAGAGGACTCTGTTCAGTAAAGGGGCAAGATTGTTTCCTGGACGAAAAACACGCTTTTTCGGGGGTTTTAAGGCCTGCGGCCGCAGTTCCAAAAGCGTTCACGAAAGCAGTTGTTTTTCTGAACGGGGGATAGGTTTCGGGAAATCTAAAAGTTGAGAGATCGAAAGGGATAACGGGCGGTCAAAACTCCCATGAAATGGCTGCTCAATTCCAGAAGACGGTTTTTAGGCCTGTCTTCGATAGAATTATTTCTTGCCGATTAACGACCAATAGCGAAAGAAAACGAAAAAAGGCGGAAGCCTGTTCAAAGACTCTCCGGTTCTGGAGTTTAGTATCTTTGATACAGGGCTTCCGCCTTAACTTTATTTCCAATCTTTTAGAATATCATCCAATGCTTTATCGAGAGCCACTTTTAGACTCTTTTCCATGATACTGAATTGTTTACTTTTGGAAAAGAAGATGATAAAAAATAGTTTTGAAGTTGTTCAGTAAAATCTTGTTTCGCTTACAGATAATATGCTACACTGTGCTAAAGACATGTAAATAAGAGGATTAGCAATCAGTTAAATGACGGGATAACTTGTGATTAGCAAAGGTCTGAAGTGCCGATAGGCACTTCAGATGTAGAAATGATGGGCCTGATCGGTATGGGCAACAACCCCATGGTTGGCGCTACCGTTGCCTGCGCGGTTGCAGTAGAAGAAGCGTTGAAATAATTTTCCTTTCGGTTAAAAAGAGGACGGTTCAAAAACCGTCCTCTTTTTGTTGTGCCCAAAAGGGGTTTGGATGAAAAATCAAAAGCTTTCCACCTGCGCGCTGGCTTCAGACCAGATGGAACCATTGAAGCACCGGCCTTACGGCGCGGGAAACAGGTTCCATGATTTGTCTGACAAAGCGGTACAGCGGCGGCTGTGGCGTATATCCGGAGCGGACGGTATTGTACTCGGCGACCATAAACAGAGCGGCGGCGAAAAACAGCAGCAGGACCAGAAAAAAACTGAACCAGAAAACCTGCTTTTGCGTTTTTTTCGGCATGGCGGCTTTCTCCTGAAAATGATTTTTCACAGATGCGTTTGCGCGGCGGATTTCGGTACCCAGGCAGCAAAAGATCGACCGGGTACTCGCCGCTGCGGCATGGCAGTCTTGTGACGGCATTATTATTTGCAAAGCGTTTTTTGATTATTCCGCTTTTGTTTCCAACAGGGCTTTTGCCATCGCTTTTCCCATATACATGGCGGCGCGGGAGGCTTCCGCCAGCGTGTTTCCGTGCGAACCGAATTCAATCAGCAGGGAGCCGCCGGTCAAATCCATGTTATATTTTCGGTAGCAAAAAAAGATGGGTCTGGTCAGCCCCGGATACATCGATTCCGCCGTGGACTGCAGCGCGGCGGCCCAGCGAAGGTTTTGGTCCCAGTTCGGCATATTCATGGTGCCGTCGTCGCATCCGGCAATGATCATGACCTGGGCGGTCTTTTCCCCATCGATGACCGCCACCGGTTTGATTAGGTTCCCAGCGGGGCTTTCGATGGCGTCCCGGTGCAGATCGATGACCACCTTGATGGTGGGGTACTGTTCCAGCCACTTGCGAATCGTAGAAGCGCTGCGTTCATAGGAGCCGTTGTAGGACGGATAGTCGTGTTGCGTGGCGTCGTGAATCACGCCGATTCCTGCCTGCTGCAGCTGCTGCGCCAGGATATCTCCCAGCCGCACCACATTTTGACTGTTATCGGTGCTGCGCCAGGTATAGGAGGTGTCGCAGAAATCCCGGTCGAAAGGCTCAAAACTTTCGGTGGCGTGGGTATGCACGATCAGTACCTGGGGCTGATCGGTGTCCTCCAGCGTCAGCTCCAGCGGTTGGGCCAGCAGCGCCGAAACCTGTTGGTTGGATAGGCTGGTGGAATTTTTAAGGTATCCGGCCGAAAGCGGAATATACAAAGAGCTTTGATCGACGGTATAGGTCTGTTCCGTGATCGTCCCCCGGTTTTCGGGCGCGATGGTCTCGATGGAGGGGGAGGCAGGCGTTTCGGGAATAACGGTCTCGTTTTCCTCTTTTAGAATATCCTGTTGGGGCAAAGAAGACGGCGCGGATGCTTCGGAGGGAGGGACGCTTTCCCTTTGCGGATCAGCCGGCTGCGGCACAGGCTCGTCCTGTGCCAGATCATTCCGGAAGCGGTTCTGCAGGTAAGCCATCCCTCCTTCCGGAAGCTGCAGCATGGCGGACGCGGCCGCGGCTTTTCCAAAAAGCGTGTCCGCCGATACGCCCAAGGACGGGAAAATCGCCAGAACCCCTGCCGAAACGGCGATGACCGCCATCCATCCCAACAGCGGCCGGATTCTGCCGGAATGTCGCACGAAAATCCCCCCTTCCTTTTCTTTTAAGCATATGAAAACCGGATTTTGGATATGCCGGGGAAAAAGAGATGTCCAGAAAAAGCCGTCCGACGTAACATTTAGACAAAAGGAGCGAAAAGAAAACACGGAAAGTTATAAAAATAAACAAAATAGTATTATATATGAATATTTTTGCAAAATAGCGTTGATTTTATGCGGTAATAGCGTATAATTATGAGCATGAACTTAAGCGGAAGATATTCCGGCAACGGGAAAAAGGAGAATGCAGGATGAAACAGTATCAAAAAATCGTATTGGCCTATTCCGGCGGGTTGGATACTTCGGTCATTATCCCATGGCTGAAGGAGCATTACGAGGGTTGTGAGGTCATTGCCGTAGCGGCGGATGTGGGGCAGGGGGCAGAGCTGTCCGGCCTGGAAGAAAAGGCGATCAAGACCGGCGCTTCCAAGCTGTATATTCTGGACATGAAAGAAGAGTTTGTGGACGATTACGTTATCCCCACCATGCAGGCGGGTGCCGTTTATGAGAATAAATATCTGCTGGGCACTTCTTTTGCGCGCCCGATCATCGCTAAGAAGATTGTGGAAATCGCGAAAAAAGAAGGGGCGGACGCCATCGCCCACGGCTGCACCGGAAAAGGAAACGACCAGGTGCGGTTTGAACTGGCCATCAAAGCCTTTGCGCCCAATATGGGCATTATTGCTCCCTGGCGGACCTGGGAAATGAAGAGCCGGGATGACGAGATCGATTATGCCGAGAAGAAGGGTATTCCGCTGAATGTCAGCCGTGAGACCAGCTACTCCAAGGACAAAAACCTGTGGCATCTGTCACACGAGGGGTTGGATCTGGAGGATCCTGCCAACGAGCCGGATTACGATAAGATCCTGGAAATGGGAGTTTCTCCCGAAAAAGCCCCCGATAAGCCCACCTATGTGACGCTGTCCTTTGAAAAAGGCGTTCCGGTGGCGCTGGACGGCGAAAAGATGAAAGCGCTGGACATCATCACCCAATTGAACCAGATTGGTGGCGCCAACGGAATCGGCCTTGTTGACATGGTGGAAAACCGGCTGGTAGGCATGAAGTCCAGAGGGGTTTACGAGACACCCGGCGGAACCATCCTTTACACAGCCCATGAGCTGCTGGAGACACTCTGTTTAGATCGGGACACGCAGCATTATAAACAGCAGATTGCACTGAAATTCGCGGAGCTGGTTTACTATGGCCAGTGGTTCACCCCTTTGCGGGAAGCGCTGAGTGCCTTTGTCGCCACGACCCAGCAGACTGTTACCGGCCAGGTAAAGCTGAAATTATACAAAGGAAATATCATTCCCGCAGGAATCACCAGCCCCTATTCCCTTTATTCGGAAGAGATCGCCACATTCGGCGAGGATGAGGTTTACAATCAGATGGATTCCCAGGGCTTTATCAATCTGTTTGGCCTGCCGATCAAAGTCAAAGCGCTGCTGGACGAAAAAATGGGAAAATAGTCCCGATTTATGGTATGATCAGCTGGAGCGGCGGATGCACGCCGCCGCGAGGCGAAAATAAGGGACTGCTTTCATTTTGGAGGGAATAACCATGGTTCTTTGGTCGGGAAGATTTTCCAAAGAGATCGACAAACACGTCAACGATTTTAATTCATCCATTTCCTTTGACAATCGTATGTATGCGCAGGACATCAAAGGAAGCATTGCCCATGCCACCATGCTGGCCAAGCAGGGGATTATTTCCGATTCGGACAAGGACGCCATTGTGGCGGGACTGACCGGCATTTTAGAGGACATCAACAGCCATAAGCTGGCGTTCGACCCCAACGCCGAGGACATCCACATGTTCATCGAAGCGGAATTGACCGCGCGAATCGGGGATGCGGGCAAACGCCTGCACACCGCCAGAAGCCGCAATGATCAGGTGGCGCTGGATATGAAGCTGTACTTCCACGACGAAATCGCTCAGATCCTGCCGCTGTGCCGCGAGCTGATCGAAACGCTGTTGGAAAAGGCGCAGGCGCATACAAAAACGGTCATGCCGGGATATACCCACCTGCAGCGGGGGCAGCCGATCACCTTTGCCCACCATCTGATGGCTTATGTCCAGATGTTCCTGCGGGATATGGAACGGCTGAAAGATTGCGACAAACGCATCCTGGACACGATGCCGCTGGGCTGCGGCGCCGCTTTTGGTACCACCTATCCCATTGACCGGCAAATGACGGCAAATCTGCTTGGATTCAACGGTATCTCCTTAAACAGCATCGACGGCGTTTCCGACCGTGATTACGCGCTGGAATTGGCAAGCGCCCTGTCCATCTTTATGATGCACCTGTCCCGCTTTTCAGAGGAGGTCATCCTCTGGTGCAGCTGGGAGTTCAAATTTATGGAGCTGGACGACGCTTTTTCTACCGGGTCGTCCATCATGCCCCAAAAGAAAAACCCGGATATCACGGAGCTGATTCGTGGTAAAACCGGGCGGGTCTACGGCGATCTGATGACCCTTTTGACCATGATGAAGGGCCTGCCTCTGGCTTACAACAAGGATATGCAGGAGGATAAGGAAGCGCTGTTTGACGCGGTGGATACGGTTAAAATGTGTGTTTCCACCTTTATCCCCATGCTGAAAAGCGCAAAAATCCTAGAGGACAATATGCGCAAGGCGGCGGCCAAAGGATTCATCAATGCCACCGATCTGGCAGATTATCTGGTCAAAAAAGGCCTGCCTTTCCGCGACGCGCACATGGTTTCCGGCCAGCTGGTGGCCTACTGCATTGAAAAAGACATGGTGCTGGAGCGGTTGAGCATGGAGGAACTCAAAGCGCATTGCGCGCTGTTTGAAGAAGACGTATATCATGCCATTTCGCTGGATACCTGCGTAAAAGAGCGCAAATCTGCCGGCGGACCCGCCCCGGAGGAGGTCGAAAAGCAAATTTCCTACTCGAAAGCGATTCTGGCCTCCCTTTTATAATTGTCCCAAACGGCACCCATACGGAAAGGAGCAACAAAGCTTGAACCATCTGCTGAAACTATCTGATTTGACAGGTCCTCAGATTATCCAAATCCTCGATTTGGCAGACCAGCTAAAATATGAAAAAAAGCATGGCATCGCTCATGATCACAGGCTGAAAGGAAAAACGCTGGGCATGATTTTCGAAAAATCTTCCACCCGCACCCGCGTCTCTTTTGAAGCGGGGATGTTCCAGCTTGGGGGACACGCCCTGTCCCTGTCCAGCCGTGATATCCAGCTTGGCAGAGGGGAGAGCATCAAAGCCACGGCGCGGGTACTCAGCCGCTATGTGGATGGTATCATGATCCGAACGTTTGCCCAGTCGGATGTGGAACAGTTGGCCCGGTTTGGGTCGGTGCCGGTAATCAATGGCCTGACCGATTATTGCCATCCCTGCCAGGTCCTGGCGGATTTGATGACCATAAGAGAGCGAAAGGGAAAACTGGAAGGCTTGAAGATGTGCTACATTGGTGATGGCAACAACATGGCCAACAGTCTGTTGGTGGGAGGACTGCGGGTCGGCATGACCGTGGCAGTTGCCACGCCGGATGGGTATCAGCCTGATCCGCAGGCGCTGGCGGAAGCCGCGGCATACGGCGAAAAGTTTACGCTGACCAACGACCGGTTCGCCGCGGCAAAAGATGCGGACGTGATCTTCACCGATGTGTGGACCTCAATGAGGCAGGAGGCGGAAACCGCACAGCGGGCAAAAGCTTTCGCCGGGTGGCAGGTCAACCGGGAACTGATGTCCTGCGCCAAACCTGATGTGATGCTCCAGCATTGTCTGCCCGCCCACATGGATGAGGAAATTGCCGAGGATGTGTTTGAAGAACATGTAGACGAAATCTACGATGAGGCAGAAAACCGCCTCCATGCGCAAAAAGCGGTATTGGTTTTGTGTATGGAAGGAAAATAGTTTTGCAAGACCTCTTTGTTGATAGAATATTCCCTATTTGTTCAAAGAAAAAAGAGCCTTTTGGGCTCTTTTTTCTTTGAACAAAATAAAAGGAATGGATGCGGCCGGATTTTGAATCCACCAAAAAGCGCGCAGGTGAATCCCGCGCGCTTTAAAAGGTCATTGTTCTTTTTGAAAGGCGATTCGCTCGTCGCCGTTTTCCAGATAGATGATGCCACATGGCTGATAGCCGTTTTTCTTCAGTGCGTTTTGCATCGGGACGTTATCCCGGTGCGTATCGACGCGGATATTGCCGCATTGGGCAAAGCACCATTGCAGACAAAATGTGCCCACACCCTTGGTCCTCTTTGCAGAGGCGATTCGGTGCACCACACCGTAGGGCCGGTCATTGAGCCATTTCCCGTTGTCGATACGGCGGTAAGTCGGCTCTTCGCCCATGGAAAAATAGAAGGTGCCGACGATTTTATCCCCGTCCACACAAACGTAGCTTTTGCCGGAAGCGATGTCTTTTTCCAGCAACTCCCGCCCGGGATAGCCGTTCACCCATTGATTTGGGTTTCCGTTTTCGGCCATAAAACGCCGTGCCGCGCTGTAAAGGGAGAGAAGAGTATCCAGGTCTTCCGGGCAGGTATGTCTGATTTGCATTTGCGCTTCCTCCTTACCCGACATTCAGATGACCCTCGGGCAGGATCTGTTTTTTGTTGACTTTTCCGGATCCGGCCGCCAGAGACAGCAGGATAGAGATGGGGCCGATACGTCCCAAAAACATGGTGGCGATCAAAAGCAGTTTGGACGGCAGGTTGGCAAAAGCCGTGATGCCGACGGACAGGCCCACCGTGGCGAAAGCGGAAGTGGATTCGAACAAAGCGTCTATGGTGGAGGCGGTAGCTCCGCCGTCGTGAGTCGTGTAGACAATAACGCCGCAGGCCGTCAGTACTGCCAGAAAGCCGATCAGAACGATGGTCAGGGATTTGTTGACCACCTGCCGTTTGATCCGGTGCTTCATAATGACCGTATCGTCATATCCGCGCGCCACGGAAACGGCGGTCATGATCAAAACGACAATGGTGGTGACCTTAATGCCGCCGCCGGTAGAACCGGGTGCGGCGCCGATAAACATCAGCCCGATGGAGAGAATTTTGCTTCCTTCGAGCATCGAAGCGATATTAATGCTGTTGAATCCGGCGGTACGGGTCGTAACCGACTGGAAGAACGCCGCATTGATTTTTTGCCACACCGAAAGATTTCCCATGGTGGAGGGATTGTTCCATTCCAGCAGCGCGAATCCCAGCGCACCGGCAAAAAGCAGGATAGCGGTGGAGAAAAGCACCACCCGGCTGTGCAGCAGCAGCTTTTTGGCTTTGCGATAGTGCAGCAGATCAAACAGTACCATAAAGCCCAAACCGCCGATGATGATGAGAGCCGATATGACCAGCAGCACATAGCTGCCGTTGTAATGGGTCAGGGAAGAATAGAGCCCTTCCCGCCCCAAAAGGTCAAATCCTGCGTTGCAGAAAGCGGAGACCGAAGTGAATACCGAAATGAAAATACCTTCGGGTCCGTAGCGGGGTACGAAAGCAGGCATCAGCAGCAGCGCGCCAGCCGATTCCACCGCCAGGGAGATCCCCACGATCCCCTTGAGCAGATGCGGCGCGTCTTCAAAATTATTGGCGCTGGTAGACTCCTGGGCAAGCTGCAGGGTGCGCAGTCCCAGCTTCCTGCGGATTAAAAGGTTAAAAAACAGAGTCAGCGTTACCAATCCCAGGCCGCCGATCTGGATCAGGGCCAGTATCACCCCCTGGCCGAAGAAAGACCAGTGGGCATAGGTGTCCACCACCACCAAACCGGTCACACAGGTGGCGGAGGTGGCGGTAAACAGCGCGTCAAAAAAATTGGTGCACATTCTGGCTTTGGAAGACAGGGGAAGCATCAGCAGCAGCGTTCCGATGGCAATGACGCCGACAAAACTTCCGGCAATCACCCGCGCAGGGTTGGAAGACAGGGAAAAATGCTTTTTTTCCATAAAAAACGTCCTTTCCCGATAAACTATTCCGACAAAAGAATTTTTTTCGCCTTGCTGATCAGATTTTTGTCATTGCGGAATGTGACCCAGGTATGGGCCTGTTCCAGAGGAATCCATCGGGTCTCGCCGATTTCCTCTTCCTGGCGGACAACGTGGTCGTTTCGGGCGTGACCCAGAAAATAGACCACCTGTTTTTTTACGTTGGGCTTGGGGTAATATTCAACGCTTTGGCGGAAATCCCCCTCCAGGTCGATGTCCAGTCCGGTTTCCTCTTTTACCTCCCGCAGGGCAGTCTGCACTTCGGTTTCCCCTTCTTCCATGTGGCCTTTTGGGAAAGACCAGTGGGTGCCATGCCGGTGTTTGATGAATAAAAGCTCTTTCTGGCCGTTTGGTGTAACGCGGTAGACCAGCGCTCCGCAGGATTTTTCCCGTTTCACAGGAGGACCTCCTTTTTTCTCTTTGTTGCGCCTGCTGTAAGCGAAAGCAATGAGATTCCGGTAAATGCAGCATACAGAAATTAATATAGCATATTTTATTGAGAAAAGGAAGAGAAAAGGAACAAATGATGTTTTTGAAAGATGATTTCGCGCAAAAGGGAGAAATGTGGTATAATCCTTTTATACTACGAAGGAAAACCGGGGATGTTTGCGCGCCTTGCCCACTTTTGATTTGGAAAGTGTTATCGCTTAGGCAATCCCCGCGATTGGATAAAGGAGGAACAGATTTATGCAGCCATATCAGAATATTCCACCTGCGGACGGTCAGCAGACCGGATTTCCTCCGCCGGTGTCCCGGGCCCAGCCAAATCCGGCCTATACGCGGGAAAAGCGGCGCTTGCGCCAATCCGCCAATTTTTTTGGCATCTCGGTGATCCTGTATTTCGCAGTGAATATCGGCGCCGGCGTTCTGCTGAACTTTTTGCTCCAGCTGATGTACCAGTTTACCGGGCGGCAGCCGTTCGGCAATTCGGAGGTGTCCTACTACCTGTTGAACATGGGCGTTTACCTGCTGTCGTTTACGATTGCTTTTGGCGCATATCTGCTTTTGGTGAGAATGCCGCTGCGGGTCGCCATGCCGTTTCGCCCGGTTCGGGCCGGAACCGTGCTGCTGAGCATTCCCGCCACCTTTGCTTTGTCGATAGCCGGCTCGATTTTGACCTCCCTTTTGTCTGTGCTGTTCTCAGTTACCGGATATCAGCCGGTGACAAATGATGTTGCCACGCCGGTAACGCCGGCGGGACTGGTGCTGTATTTTATCCTGTTGGCGGTGTTGCCGGCGGTTGTTGAGGAGATTGCGTTCCGTGGTATCCTCATGCAGTCGCTGCGCCGTTTTGGGGATGGGTTTGCGCTGTTGGTTTCGTCACTGCTGTTTGGCATGTTCCATCTGAATATGGTGCAGGCTCCTTACGCGTTTTTGCTGGGCCTGTGGTTTGGCTACCTGGTACTGCGCACCGGTTCGCTGCGGATTTCCATGATACTGCACGCCTGCATCAATTTCTCTGCGGGGGTCATGAGCATCCTGATGAAGGGGATGGGAGAAGAAACGCTGGTTATGGTAAATATGGTGTACATCGTGTTTTGGATTAGCACCGGTGTGGCGGCAATGCTGTTTTTGGCGCTGCGCGCCCACGGCCCGCTTCGGCTTTACCCAGCTCAAACATGGATGCGTACCGGGCGGAAATTGGTGGTATTCTTTACATCGGTGGCGATGATTTTTGCGCTGTTGGCGATTTTGTTCTTTACACTGCGCAACTTTGTGAGGGTGTAGCATGCGAGAGGAAACCATGCACGAAAGATATATGCGGATGGCGTTGGAAGAGGCTGAAAAAGCCGGCCGCTTAGGCGAGATTCCCGTGGGAGCGGTAGTGGTCCGGCAGGGGGAAGTGCTGGGCCGCGGGCATAATCTGCGCCAGACCGGACACAGCGCTTTGGCGCACGCGGAGGTGCTGGCCATTGAGGAAGCCTGCCGTCTTACCGGCGACTGGCGGTTGGATGGGTGCGATTTGTATGTGACGCTGGAACCCTGCGCCATGTGCGCGGGCGCCGTGCTCAACAGCCGGATCAGCCGGGTATTTTACGGTGCATCCGATCCGCGGGAAGGCGCGGTCTGCGGCATGCTGCGCCTGTTTGACCTGCCGTATGGCAGCCGGCCCGACTATGAGGGAGGAGTGCTGGCAGAGGAATGCGCCGAACTGCTGTCGGCTTTTTTTTCACGGCAGAGGATGCGATAAAAGAAACAAATCCCTATTTTTTATAGAATTGGAACGGGTTTTGTGACAAAGAGAAAAGAATGGAAAAGATCCTTCCTTTTTCTGCTGAAAAAGCGACGGTTGTTCATAATTTGTTCACCATTTTAGGGCCTTCTATGATATAATAAATGACAGGAAACTGTATTGTACTGTTTCCGGTCAATCCCCCCTCCTTTATCATCATTTCTTCTTTTTTTATTTGCCCGCAGGCCCGTTGCCTGCGATTTTTTTTGCCTGAAATTCCACGTTCTCCACGGGGTTTTCCACACATAAAAGGCTGTTTTTGTGGGAAAAAACAGCCTTTTTTCGATTTTTATGACGATTTGCGTGGAAAAATCTTCTGATGAGAGGATAAAATGGTTGAAATATTTGTGGAAAGAGTGGAAATGCAGAATTATTTGCTCAAGTATTACGAATTGTAGAAAAACCGCCTTTTTCCATTGGAAAATAGGCGGTTTTGAATCGATATGATCAAAAATAACAGCAAAATTCACCGGAGAACGCGGAAGAAGATTGAGAATCCGGATAGAAAAAAACAGTCGAATATTGTTCACAATTTTGTAAATATTCCAGGAGGGTTTTCAACTGCTGCGGCGAATCGGTGGAAACAGAAAAACTGACGGCGTGATGGGAAAACCGGATTTTTTCAATTTGGACGTTGTGCGGCAGATGCTGGATCAGACCCCATAAACCGCGGAGATCGTAATTTGGCAAAAAGTCAAAAGCGATAGCGCTGTCCAAAAAGGCGATGGAATAATCATAGATGATTCGGTAGGTTTTTTTCTCAAACAAAAGCTGGTTGGCGGAACGGATCTCCTCGCCTGTCTGCAAAAGGATCTGTTTGGCTTTGGGGCCGCTTTGACTGTCAAGCAGGGTGTTCGCACAAAAGCTGCCGCCCCAAAGCAGCGCCAGCGCCAGAAGCGGCGGAAGCAGAATCCGCAGATAAAACGGAAGTTTTCTTTTTTGAACCACCCAAAGCCCCTCCTTTCCGCCGCTTACCCAACGGCGCTTTTTAAAAGTTGCCGGTCTCGTATAAAATAGCGGACAGAGCGGCTAACGGCGCTGTTTCACACCGCAGGATCCGGCTGCCCAAACTGGCGCAGACAGCGCCGGCGTCCTGGACCAGGCGCGCTTCTTCCGGGGAAAATCCCCCTTCGGCGCCGATGAAAATCCCAATCTGCCCGGCGTGGGAGCGCAAGGCCTCTTTGAGAGGCAGGCCACCCTTTTCATAGAAGAACAGCCCTTTTTCCATCCGGCCGAGCATCTGGGCCGCTTCGGGAAAGCGAACCAGCGGGCGCACGGCAGGGATGTGGCCGCGGCCGCACTGCTTGGCGGCTTCCACCGCGATTTTCTGCCAGCGTGCCAGCTTTTTATCCATGGATTTTTCGTCCGGGCGGGAAATACACCGCTCGGTGAGAACCGGAACGACCTCACTCACGCCCAATTCCACTGCTTTTTGCAGGATCCACTCCATCTTATCCCCTTTGGGCAGCGCCTGGAACAGACGAATGAAAACGGTCGGTTCCGTTTGGGAGGGCTGACGGGAAAGAATTTCCACCGTGGCGGTCGTCCCGTCGGCCTGCCGAAGGATCCCGTTGTAGTCGGTGCCGGCCCCGTCGCAAAGGATGAGCGTTTCGCCGATGGCCATGCGCAGCGAGCGGCAGATATGCCTGGCGTCCTCTCCGCTGAGGGTGACAAAATCTCCGGCAGGCGGGTCGATGTAAAATCTGGGCATAGCGTTATTCCTCCGCGAAGCGGCAGCGCAGCGCCACCCATCCCGCTTCTTCCCGGCGGTCGATGATGCGCATGCCGCAGTCCCGAATGGTTTTTTCCACTTCCACCGACCGCTCATCGATAATGCCGGAGGCGAGGAAATACCCGTCGGGCTTCAAAAATTGCCGGATAGAGGGGCACAGCCGAATGATGACATCCGCTACGATGTTGGCGCAGATGACGTCGTATTGCCCGCTGATCTTATCGGTCAGGTCTCCCTGCACAAAATGGGTGCGGTCTTCCACCCCATTGAGGGCGGCGTTTTCCCCGGCGATTTTGGCGGCCAGCTCGTCAATGTCTACCCCATCGGCATGGGAGGCGCCCAGCAGCACGCCGCAGACGGCGAGGATGCCGCTGCCGCAGCCAACGTCGAGCACAGTGCAGCCGGACGTGACCGATTGCTCCAGAAGTTCCATGCAAAGGCGGGTGGTGGCATGGGTGCCGGTTCCGAAAGCCATGCCCGGGTCCAGCCGCAGGATGATATCGTCCGCCTGCTTTTTGTAATCCTCCCAGGAGGGGACGACGACCAAATGCTTGCCCACCCGAATCGGTTTATAATATTGTTTCCAGTTGTTTTCCCAATCTTCTTCCAAAAGGCTGCCGCAGGAGATTTCCAGGCGGCCCATGCGGCCCTCGGCATCGTCGGCTTTCAGTGTGCGCACCATGGCGGACACCGCCGCCAGTGTTTGGGCGCCTTGAGCATTTTTCGGCAAATAGACGATCACCCGGGTCTCTGCGTCCTTTAACGCCATCAGGCTGTCGTCCACATAGTCCCAATGGGGGGTTGTTTCCTCCAGGAATGCCTCGAAATCCTGGGCATCCTCTACGGCGAAACCGTTGATTCCCAATTCCAGCAGCTTTCCGCACAAAAGCTCCACTCCTTCGGTGGAGGTGTAGATGGAAGCCTCGGTCCACTCCATTTTCCAATACCGCCTTTCCTTTTTTACAGTACCTTTTATTATACACAGAATCGCCGGCTGGGTAAAGGGGAGAATCTGGGGCGGATTGTGATGAGGAAAAAAGATGATAAAATGAAAAAAGGGAGGAATGCCAATGCTTTCATTCGTAAATGACTATTCGCAGGGCGCCCACGAAGCGATCCTCAACCGGCTGCTGCAGACCAATTCGGAGACGGTGCCAAACGGAACGTCTGGCCAAGAAAGTGGCGTTTGGTTTTTGGGAAACATTGGATGAAGACCACACTGCGGTGCGTTTTGTCACCAGCTGGGCTACCCGCCCTCAGGAGGTGGAAGCGCTGCGGGAGATGCTGATGCAGGAAATGCAAAAAAGGCATAAACGCCAGCGCGCAAGCAAATGGATAAAGATGCTATTGGGCCAAGGCCTGCTGTCTGATTGGCAGCAGGCCTTTTTGCTTGGCTGGCTTTTTTCGCCCTTTTGGTTTTCCTCTTGCATTTGACGCTGGAAATGATTACAATGAAAAGGCCGCGTTCGGCCTGGTTTTCAGATGCGCCGAAATCCACCCGGGGCAGTCAGTCGCAAGAACCTGACTATAAATAAAAACTACGAGAGGAAAAGAAAATATGAAACATTTAAACGGAAGAGCAATCGCCGTATCGGCGATGATCGCCGCCGTCTACACCGCTGTGAGCCTGGCTTTGTCCTTGTTCTCGTTCGGCGTGGTGCAGATTCGGGTGGCGGAATGTCTGACCCTTTTGCCGGTGCTGTCCCCGTTGGGAATTTACGGTGTTACGATCGGATGCCTGCTGACCAATATCGTAGGCGTCGCCATGGGGCTTACCATGCCGGTAGATATCCTGTTCGGTACGCTGGCAACCGCAATCGCCGCGGTGCTGAGCTATCTTTTACGAAATGTGCGCATCAAGCGTTTGGCGATTCCCGCCGCTTTGCCGCCGATCCTCATCAACGGACTGATCATCGGCCTGGAACTGACCTGGTTGTCCGGCAGCTTTCAGTGGGATGTGTTTTGGACCTGTGCCGTTTCGGTAACGCTGGGACAAATCATTCCCTGCCTGGTATTAGGAGTGCTGCTGGTTTGGGTGCTGGAGAAAAAAGGGCTGGATCAGAAGCTCTTTGGAAAGCAATAGGTCGCGCTGCCAAAAAACGGGTGGCTTCCCGACAGGGGAGGGAGCAAGCGCGGTTAAAAGAAAAGAAAAAGGCTTTGGGTTTTCCCAAAGCCTTTTTTGATATCTGTAAAGAAGGCGAATCACAAAACAGGTTCATACAAAACAATATATACATAAAGTATACTATGGTATGTTTCTACGAATCGTTTTAGCTTTATTCGCCCATAACGGTGATGTAAACCTTGCGGCGCTGAATGCCGTCGAACTCACCGAAGTAAACGTCCTGGGCGTTGCCGCAGACCACGTGTCCGTCCACAATGGGGAACACAGCGTGGTTGCCGCAGATCATGGATTTCAGATGGCCCGGGGCGTTGCAGCCGATGGCGCCGTAGGAGGGGAGGAAGTGGTTGTGGTTGTAAGAGTCAAAGGTGGGGACCAGCTCTTCCAGCTTCTTCTCGATGTCCACCTCCAGGCAGGCCAGACTTTCGTTGACCAGGATGCCGGTGGTGGTGTGGGCGGTGATGGCGAAAACAACG